>Ga0193751_1000029_pt1 | contig 126565 bp, 102 predicted proteins | sample L1c2metaG_FD_143050 | JGI IMG/M metagenome (GOLD analysis project Ga0193751, IMG submission 143050) | Soil microbial communities from a riparian zone of the East river system, Colorado, United States - L1c2 | ecosystem: Environmental > Terrestrial > Soil > Riparian zone | place: USA: East... | reverse complement strand
CGCCGCGACCGAGCGAACGGAAGAGGAAGCGTCCCAAATCAACTTCAACTCTTATCGACCAGCCTTATGACCTAACAAACCACCTACACACTCGCCCGCCACACTTGACATCTTACATAGGGGTTAGTCATATCGACAGTGAAATGGTAAGCAGGATCGTGCGGCGGTTCCACTCGGATGGTTCCATCGAAAATGGCCGGAGCCCACTGATTAGTCTCGCCACCAATGAAACCGTAAAATTTATCGAAGCCAGAATGAGTCGGCCAACGGTCGAGCGGTCCGGAAACCGAGACCTCCCATGGCGGCGTTTCGTGATACTTGCCGAACGCAGCGGTGCTATATCCGTTCAATCGCAGCATCTCTGCCAGTGGCGCCACGCTCTGCGGGCGGATGCCGGTGTTGCCTGGAAATGCGGTGGCCAGTTCCATGATCGCGCCGGCGTTGTTCACATGGTGATTCCGTCCCGTCAATAAGGCAGTTCGCGTAGGCGAACAGAGTGAGGTGGTGCGGAAATTGTTTAGGCGCAATCCGTTCGCAGCGAGTTTCTCCAGGTTCGGCATGTGGCAGGGCCCGCCAAACGCGCTCGATTGTCCGAAACCGATATCGTCTAACAGAACGATGACAACGTTGGGCGCGCCCTTCGGCGCCTTTACCTCAAAGCGTGGCGGCGGTTTGACGTTGCGCGCGTCTAGCTCCGTGATAGTTGGCGGCTTAGGCTCGGGAACCGGCAGGACGGTCCGATTAATCTCTTGCGCCGCTAATGGCAGCGGCAGCAAGCTCAATATACCGATTAGCACAGATACCACTGGCGAGTTCTTCTTAGGCATTTCTGATTTCATTGTGTTTTGGTTGGTCCTTTCAGTTTTGCTTACCCTCTCAAAATGTCCGACGATGGCTCACTTCACCCTCGATGTTGATCTCGTGCCCTCCGGGTCCGGGCCGATCAATGCTCTTCCCAGTCGCTCGAGCTCCTGCACGTAACAGAACAGGGCGAACAAGGCAATAATGACAGCGAAGTAGCGGGAAGTGGGTATTTGGAATTCGGGCCTTCGCACAATGAAGACGAAGCCAAAAATGGAGGTAGCCAGTACGAAGGACATGCGGGCAACAAATAGAACAATGTAGCCAACGAGTGCGTTACGAAGAAGCTGCGGTAGCGGCACGCAAAGTCGATGACGTATCCAATAACCCGACTGCATCAACGTGATCGCCGACAACGACCAAACCAAATTTTCCGGTCGCGCTACATGACCGCCCGGGTCTAGAAGAACTTGTCTGAAAAGGGGAACGCCATACCAAAAGAGGATGGTGGCCCCTATCGTTTGCATGCCGAACAAAAAGGAGTAGCGCGAGGCATCGCCGACACTCTGCGACGGGCGCCCGGAGGCGCCTATCGGATCTTTTGGTTCTATCATTGAGGTGCAACATAGCGCACAATACGATCGACGGGACAGGTCGCCGTGCGAGCGGCGAATATCTTCAGTAGCGTTTTGGTCTTCATGTTGTTTCTCGTTTTACCCTCTAACCGTATCGATAGCGTCATCGCCGTTGCGATCACTTCAAAAGGCCGGTCTGCTCCATAGGTGCGGGTCGCCTGCTGGTCGGATAGAGCAGCGTAAGGTTAAAACGCACGCCCCAATTAGGACCGTAGCGTGGAGAGTCGGCGTAATATTTGCCGCCGATCTGGATACTGATCGGCTGTTTCCCAATCTTCAGAATCTGGCTGATTTGAAAGAGAAGCGGCACAGTCCATTTCCCCGTCGTTGAGGTGCCGTTCCAATTGGCCGAAGATTCGGAACTAAGGGTAAAAGTGGTATGGGTCTTAGTCGTGTAGGCTATAAACGGCTGAAGGAACATTTGGCTGAAACTGCTCCGGTGTTCCTCGATTGCGACCGACCAGAGCTGGTTCAGCAACGCGCCAACGGTGCATCCACCGATCTGTTCCAGCACGACCACGGTAGGTCCTATCGAAAATGTACCCGTGCCGAGGAATGGATGGGTGCCAGTCGGATAGAGAAATGCCGGTCCTACGCCCCAGATGAGTCCGAATGGGCCCGGCTGCTGAGGCGAGAAGAAAAAGCTCTGGGTAGTATCGCTAAGACCATCCTGAGAACGGTTTTGCGGCTGAAGTGGCGAATTCTTCGGTAGGTTCGCGAAGTAGAAAAGATCGTGCTGAGAAACAATCGGCACTATTGTGCGCACAATCACGTTCCAATCCTTGCTAATTGAGATGGGAACGACCGGCTGAATGTTAAGCGTGAACTTGTAACCGTTGCCAGTAGGACCGTAGCCAAAGTCCTCATTTGCCTGAAATGGCACGCTGATGAGCGAGGAGATCGGATTGGCAAGCTGTTTGGCCAATTTATCCTCCTCAGCGGCTTCAGCGGTAGATTGCGTCATCGCGCCTAATGCAAGATTTCCAGCTGCCTGAAGCGACAAGCTGAGCCAGGAACCTTCATCAGGAGCAAAAGGCTCGCCAGTCGCGTTGCGGTCTACATCGACTCCCAGAGGTTCCGCCGCGCGCGCAGGAGTAACTACGGTAACCAGCGTTAAGGCCGAAGTTAGCAGAGACAAACTGATATCTTTTAGTTTTGGTTCCATTTCTTGGTCTTTACACGTTCACTGACCGCGTGAGACGGACCTGCATTTTCAGGGCGCACAGCGCTACGAAAGAATCAACCGATATACTGCAAGCCGTTGCCCTTTAAGAAATCGAGCGGCCTTTAAAGCTTCACTGGTTGCGCGAGGCGGAACTCCATCCTTAGCCCGCGCGGAGCTACAAAAGGACCAACCGTTATGCCGCGAGCCCGGGCCCCCGCGCGCATGGCCAGGTTTTGCACTTGAAACCCGCTGACTGTTTTAATCGGGATTGTGCGCCCGTTGATTGAGACATCGGTCAGGTTCAGAACCAGCGGACCCGAGCGGAACGGATTCGCTTGCGACGACTCGATCTTGCCGTCGAATTTTGTCCCGGCTCGGAGCACGACTTTCCCATTCACAGCGACATCCTGATCAAGTTGTGCGGTGAAAGTTCTGCCAACTCGGTCGGTTGACTGGATGGTATTGAGTGTTCGCACAACCAGAGTTGTGCCGGCAGGGATTGTAGCGGCGAATGAGGTCGCGATCCCGGCGCAGCTGGCAATCGCGATGAGAATGAATGTTTTCTTAGTCATAGGTTCTCCTAGTTAGTGTTGGATTGGTGTTGGGGCAACGAACGAATTCGCTATTTGCCAAAGGCGGTGGTGCGATCAGGAACGCGGGGAAGCAGATTCGAACCGAACTGCTGAGCTTGTTATGCGCGGAGAGTGGCGATCATTCGTGCGCTATCAAAGCACAATGGCTGAAAGTTAAGCATTAAGAGTTGGTGGCCTTATTAAAGAGTGCCAGGGAGGGGACTCGAACCCCTAAGGATTTCTCCACCAGATCCTAAATCTGGCGCGTCTGCCAATTTCGCCACCCTGGCAATTGGATTTTCGATTCTAGATTTCGGATTGGCGATTGCAAATTGTGTCGGCATCGCGAACTGGATTCAGCTGGCCACGTATGCGCGCCAGGTTCCGCTTAAGACGACGCGGACGGTGGCGATGGCTTGCTTGGAGCGGATGGCGTCGCCGCAGCCGCGGCTGCTTTCTTTTTCGCGGCGGCTTCGGCTGCCGCGGCTAATTTTCCATCGACTTCAGCCGCCTCAGTCGGGCAGATTTTGTGGTAATACTCGTTAGGCTTTGCCAACTCCTCCTTGCGCTGGAGCAGATTGTTAAAGCGTTCGCGCTTACTCAGCTCAAACTCCTTGTCCATCTTGATCGCCTCAAACGGACAGACCTCGACGCAAATCTGGCAGCTCATGCACACGGAGATGTCGATGTCGAACACCGCCGGATAAAACTGCGGTTTGCCCATGTAATCGGGCTTCTTGTCGTCGCTCTTGACGATGTAGATGCACTGCGGCGGACATTCCTTTTCGCAAATCTTGCACGCCACACAGCGCAAACCGGCGTGCGGATCATCGCCGTCGTAAGGCAGAAACGGAAAGTTGCGATAGTTCTCGGCAAGCGGACTACGTTCTTCTGGATATTGCACGGTGATCAGCCGCTCCTTCTCGAAATAACTTCCGACGAAGTTTCGCGCAGTAACCGCCATGCCCTTGAGTATGCCTGTGCCGATCATCGATCCACTTCTCCCATGACGATATCGACGCTGCCGAGAATTACCATCACGTCGGCGACGGTGTGGCCGAGGCAAAGATCTTCCAAGACTGTGAGATTGATGAAGCTCGGTGGCCGCACGCGGTACCGATACGGATTTGGTCCGCCATCGCTGATTAGATAAAAACCGAGTTCGCCTTTTGGCGCTTCAATTCGTCCGTACGCTTCGCCTACCGGCGGTCGGAACGCGCGGATCTTCACCTTTGGATTCACGATCGGTCCAGGCTGAATTTGGGCGAGCGCCTGCTTCAAAATTTCGACGCTCTCGCGCATCTCGAGCGCGCGCATCATCAATCGATCATAAGTGTCACCATGTTCGCCGAGTGGAATCCGGAATTTGAATCGTGGATAGAACCCGTAGCCGTCCACTTTACGGACGTCGTAGTTCACGCCGCACGCGCGCAGCATTGGGCCGGTAATTCCGGCGCTGATCGCGAGATCGGCCGAAAGTTTTCCGACGTTTTGCGTCCGGGCGATGACGATCTCGTTTCCCAGAATTAATGCGTCGAACTCATCGAGGAACTTTGGAAATCGATCGGCGATCTGCTTCGCCCGCGCGAGCCACTCATCACTCGTATCAACGCGGCAGCCCCCGAACCGCATGTAGTCGCACATCATGCGCGAACCGGATAGCGACTCGAAAAGATCGAGAATCTTCTCCCGCTCTCGGAACGCATACATCAGCGGAGTGCCCCACGCGCCCATGTCGCTCAGCAAAAATCCCAGGAGCGACGCGTGATTTTGCAGCCGCGTCAATTCGGCGAGAATAACGCGCAAATACTGAGCACGCTCAGGAACTTCGATGCCGACAAGTTTCTCAACGCTGAGCGCGTAAGCCCAGTTATTGGTCATCGAACAAAAGTAATCGAGACGATCTGTGTACGGCATCGATCCGAGATAAGTTGTTTGCTCACCGATCTGCTCGTGGTTGCGGTGCAAATAACCGAAGACCGGTTTAAGTTTGCGCACGATTTCGCCTTCCAGGGCGACGTTCATTCGAAACACTCCGTGCGTGGATGGATGCTGCGGTCCCATTGAGACCTCGAGCAAGTCGCCTTCGATTCGCGAAGCCATTGTGACCGGTGGCCGCTCCATTGCTTCGATTGTTTCAGTCGTCGTGCTCATTTGTCGGTTGTAGCCACCGGCCTGTGGCCGGTTCGCACGTCGCACAGCGACGTGGCTACAGCAGCTCGACTTTCAATAGCGCTCATTGCGGCGCTGTGATCTGTTCGGCGCCATCCAACTGCGGCCGCGGCGCGTAATGCTGCTTTGCTCGTGCCAACACTTCATCGTGCGGCGTCGGTTCCCATTCAAAATCGTCTGACTGCACATAATCCTTGCGCATCGGATGATCTTCGAACTCGTCCCACATCAAAATCCGCCGCAAATCGGGATGCCCATCAAATCGAATTCCATAGAGGTCGAAAATCTCGCGTTCCTGAAATTCCGCGCTGCGCCAGACTGGCGTGAGCGACGGCAGGCGCGCGCCCTCTGCGCGATCCGCGGTGCGCATGCGAATGATCACCGCGCCGTGTTTGTGCGCCATTGAGTAAAGGTGATACACAGCCTCGAGATAGCCCGGAATTTTCTCCTCGGTCGTCTGATCGACTTCTTTCTCGACGCCGTCGACGGTCATTTTCACCTTTACAGTTTTCTTCACTACGCGATCGAGCCAATCGACACCGGTCACGTTAGAACAAAAATCGAGCCGCAGCGCCGGGTCGTCACGCAGGAAGTGCGCGACCGCGAGCGCGTGCTCGTTATCGATCAAAAGTGAATGCTGCTGAGACGGGCTGCTATTTCGCACGATCTCAAGCTCGGCACCGGGCACCGCCGCTTCTGCACGCGCTTTGATTTGCTCCAACGATTCCAGGGCCATACTAGGCTTTTCCACCTCTGATCCTCTTCTGAAGAAAGGTTTCCGCTGTCTCGAGGCTCGTTTTGAACCAGTAAAATACCTCCTCAGGGTGATCGGCTAAGTCCGGAGTCAAGCTCTTGGCGAAGTAGAAATGCGTTTCCCGATCCTCAATCTCGGGCTTACTTCCTAGGCGAGCAGCTTCTTTCGCAGCTTGTGCAAGCATCGGAGGGAGTTCCTTCGCCCACGAGCGACGATCTCCGTCTACATTGAACTGGACATACAGAATAATCTCGCGCGGCTTTAACCAAAAGCCTGCATAGGCCCACGGATTTCGACTCCCTGTGTAGATTCCATACCAAGTGCTGTCGGTTTTGCTGTCGTAGTCGATAACTGGTCGCTCCAAGTGTCTCTTGAAAATAGACTTCAACTTGGGTTCGTTCTGAAACCGGCCAAGAAGGTTTTTTGCATCGTCGAAAAAAGGAGCAATCTGCTGCAATTGCTCGAGTTGCTGTGTTTTCAATTTCATAAGCTTTAAACTTGAGAGATTCCTAGACTTCAGGAATTCCGCGAATTGTCGGAGCACGGGATTTTCAGAAAGAGGTATTTCATCATCGATCAGTTGATGAACGTTCTGCCAGGTTAAGCGCGTACAATTTGTTGACGCGTCGGGAGTCCAAGGGGTGAGAGAAAAAATATAACGTTCAGAATAGTGCCGAAATGTTGGATGGTTCTTCAGCGCTCGGTCATAATTTTCGACCTGTGAATCGATCAAGGGATCAAAGTGAACCTTCGATTCAATTACGATAATAAAACTATCACCGGCTTGAGGCTGGATCACCAAGTCGAATCGACCCGGGGATCCGCCCTTCTCTTCATCTGCCTCCTCTTCATTGGGATCGCCAGTAAAAGAAAGCTGTGTCCAAACATCGAACTGGTCACCAAAGGCTTGCAGATTGGGCCCAAGGCTTCCGGATTCCTGCAATTTCTTTCTCAGCAGTGCTAGGAATTTTCCTGCAAACGTCTTGGAACTTAACAAGCACCAAGCCAATGCTTCTGTGCAAAAGTCTTCAATCGGCTCGCGAGCGTCGCTTCTCGGAGTATACGAAAACAGCCTTCCGAAAACATTCGAGGAGAGTGGGTCGGCGGCATGCATGGAGCCTGGGTTTCAGTCGCCTAACACTGCTAGGCGCGTTCGATCTTGGGTGGCTGAAAAACATCACGATTCGCCGGCGGTTCCAGATCGTGTTCGCCGAATTTCGGGACTGGAAACTCGCTCGGTTGCTCAGGCTTAAGAAATTCAGCTTTGTCCGCGCCGGTAAGTTTCTGGCCATCTATCTTGCGTTGCAGTTCCATGAACGCGTGCAGCAGCGCTTCCGGTCGCGGCGGACAGCCAGGAATGAAAACATCAACCGGAATGTAACGGTCAATTCCTTTCAACACATTGTATCCTTGTTTGAATGGCCCTCCGGAGATCGCGCATGCGCCCATGGCTATAACGTATTTCGGATCCGCCATCTGGTTGTAAAGGCGCACAATCTGTGGCGCCATTTTCTTTGTCACTGTCCCGGCAACGATCATCAGGTCGGCCTGGCGCGGTGATGGCCGAAAAACCTCGCCGCCGAAACGCGCGATGTCGTAGCGCGACGCCGCCGTGGCGATCATTTCAATGGCGCAACAGGCCAGCCCGAATTGCAGCGGCCAAATCGAGTTCTTGCGTCCCCAGTTGTAAAGATCCTGCATGGAAGTCACCCAGACCCCCTGCCGTTGCAGTTCCCTGCGCAGTTTTTCGTCGATCTCGCTCATGATTCCCGGTGAAAGGTTACAAGAGTTACAAAGGTTAGATCGTCACTACACGACGATTTCCCATTTCCTCTTTGTAACAATGTAACCCTTTTAGCTCTCTTAACCACCGCCCCGTTAGCGCGCCCATTGCAGGCAGCCCTTGCCCCATGCCCACGCGAGACCTTCAACCAAAAGAAGCAGAAAAATCAGAATGGCAACAAACGCACCGACCGGCAACCCGGTAAACGCGACCGCAAACGGCACAAGAAAAACCGTCTCGACGTCGAAGATCAAAAAGATGATGGCGTAGAGATAATACTGCGACTGGAACTGAATATGCGCTTCACCAATGGATTCGACCCCGCATTCGTAGATCGCGTTTTTCTCCGCGCCCGGCTTCGGCGGCTGGAAAAATCGCCGCCACGTCCACGCCAGGGCGAGCGGGACCAGTGGAAAACCCAGCGCCACACCAACGAAAATGACGATAAACAGATAGGGATTGGGCGTCATGCGAGGCAATTAAAATGGTTAAAAAAGTTACATCGTTACAACGAGGAAATTCGCTCGGAAAGAGGCGCTGCCAAGTCTATATTCTTATCGTGCAAAAGAGCGTGAAAAAATTTCGCAGCTTCGCTGAAGCTGAAAAAGCCGACCGCAACTTTTACAAAAAGCTCACCGGCAACGAGCGGCTGCGGATTCTGGTGGAGCTCCTTAACCATGGGCCTGAGCAAAGACTGGAGAGAGTTTCTCGAATTACTAAACTCCCGCGGCGTTGATTACGTCATCGTCGGTGCACACTGTGTCGCTTTGCATGGACGGCGCGTTACACAGGCGATCTCGATATTTTAGTGCGATCCACTCCTGAGAACGCGCGATTGCTCGTTGATATTCTTAATGAGTTCGGATTTGCAAAGTCTGGTTTCAAGGAATCCGATTTCTTGAAAGCCGAGCAGCTAATCCAGCTTGGTCGTGCTCCGACTCGAATTGATCTGCTCACCAGCATCAGCGGCGTCAGCAGCGAAGAAGCATTTGCCGGCAGAATTTCGGCGGAGTTCGACGGGATTCCGGTGTATGTCTTAGGCAAAGATGCCTTGATCCGAAACAAACGTGCGGTCGGGCGTCCTCAGGACTTAGCCGATCTCGACATGTTGGGAAGCTGACTCCGAATGCTTTTCGGCGCCGGATATTATTTCTCGGCGTCGGATTTTCTGCCGAACCAGCGACGCTTTTTCGGCTTTGGCTCCTCCGTCGGCACCGGCGCTTCGGCCGGCTTTTCTTCTTTCGCGGCCAACTCTTCTCCTGTTGGCTCTGCAGGTTCTGGTTCTGCTCGCATAGGCTTTGGTTCAGCCTTTTTCCGTTTCGCCTTTTTTTCCTCTGTGGGCTTTGCCTCGACGACCTCTGCCATATCGACCCACTCGATGAACGCCATCGGAGCGGAGTCACTCATGCGCTGACCAAGTTTCACGATGCGCGTGTATCCGCCATTGCGCTCCGCCGATCTTGGCGCGATGTCGTCAAACAATTTCTTGACCGCATTCTTCTGATGCAAAGTCGCAAAAGCGGTGCGACGCGCGTGAATCGATCCGTTTTTCCCGAGAGTAACCATTCGCTCTGCGAGCGGTCGAACGGCTTTCGCCTTGGCCAACGTGGTTTTGATACGTTGATGTTCGATCAAAGAACAAACCTGATTCGCCAGGAGCGCCTTCCGGTGCTCAGCCGTACGACCAAGCTTGATCGTCTTTTTTTGATGTCTCATAGCCGCACCAAACCTAATTTTTTGATCTGAGGTTTACTGTTCGCCAGCGGGTACGCTCGGCGCGGCGCCATCGCCGCTTATCGGCGTGTCGATCAAGCCTGGCTCGAATTTCATGCCCAGACCCAAACCAAGGTGTTGCAGTTTGTCCTTGATTTCGTTTAACGATTTTTTGCCGAAATTGCGATACTTCAGCATCTCGGCCTCGGTCTTTTGGGCAAGTTGTCCCACGGTCGTGATATTCGCGTTATTCAAGCAATTCGCCGCGCGCACGCTGAGCTCGATCTCGTTTACGCTCATGTTAAGCAGCTTCTTGAGCTTCAGATTTTCTTCGCTCACGCCAGCCGGTGTCTGATCGAATTCGATCACCTCTTCGTTGTAGTGCACAAATACATCGAGGTGATGTCGAATTATCGCGGATGCCTGGAGCAGTGCGTCATCCGGCGTCAAACGTCCGTCGGTCCAGATTTCGAGAATGAGCTTGTCATAATCGGTGCGCTGACCGACCCGGGTGTTTTCGACTGCATACTTGACGCGCGTGACCGGCGAAAAGATGGAATCGATCGGGATAATACCGATCGCCTGATCCGCACGTTTGTTTTCCTCGCCGGTGGCAAAGCCACGGCCGACACGCACATCGAGCTCGGCATCAAATTTATGTTTCTTGTCGAGAGTGCAGATCACCTGCTTCGGGTTCAGCACTTCAAAACCTTGAATGGCTTGGATGTCGCCGGCGGTCACTTCGCCTTCCTTGTTCACGGTCAGCGAAAGTTTCTTCGGCTCGTGGTCCTGTCCATCGAGTTTGAATTTCACTTTCTTGAGGTTGAGGACGATGTCTGTGACGTCCTCGACCACACCCGGGAGTGTGGCGAACTCGTGCTGCGCGCCTGTGATTTTTGCCGCGGTGATGGCCGCGCCTTCCAGAGAGGAAAGCAGGACGCGCCGGAGAGAGTTCCCAACTGTGTGGCCGTAGCCGGCTTCAAACGGCTCGGCGGTGAATTTTGCGTAGGTATCAGTAGCCGTGCTCTCGTCCTTCACGAGAGTTTTCGGCATTTCAAAACGACCGTAACGGATTGGCATATATTTCAGTTAGCGATTTAACGAGTGATTGATTTAACGATTTGCAGAAAGCAAATCACCAAATCGCTAATTCATTAAATCGCTAAATTCCTCTCGCCGGGTTCCCCCTGGCGAGTGCGGCCTCGCATCCAGCGACGGAGACCCAGGGACCAACGGCGTAATTTCAAAAACTCGCTGCGGAGCTTGGAATAAAGACCGAATCTGCGATTTTGCAAGGGGCATTTGGCTCGCCGCTTGCAGCATGGATCATTCTCATTAACACCGCGCCTTCAGGCCGGTGTTGCCGGTCGGCGTCAACGGAAGGTGTTTTAACGGCTTGGCATATACGCGATTCCTAAGCCGTTGAAAGGGCTGGGTGGTTGAGCCACTCAGTTATCGCACCTGCCTGAAGAGCAGGTGTTAATGAGAAGTCATCCTTCCATGACTTGATCTTGCAATTCATTGGCGTTTCCCGGCGTCTTTGGAAAGTGCGCGGCCAGCACTTTGCCGATTTCCTTGATCGCGTCGACCAGCGCATCGCTAAAGTTCTCGTTTTGAAAATGCGTCCGCATCCCTTCGACAATGTGTTGCCAGAACTGGTCACCGCATTTCTCGTGAATCGCCTTATCGCCAACAACGGCGAACTTGTGCGCGCGTGGCGCCACGAAAATCAGGACCGCATTGCGCTCGCGCGTCTTGTGCATACGCACCTGATAAAACTTTTCCTGCGCGGCAACCAACGGATCGCTCTTCAATTTGCCGCGCTGAACAAAAACGCGAATCTCGCCGGAAGTCTTTGCTTCGGCATCACGAATCGCGGCTACGATCCGGTCGTGCTCGACTTTGCTGAGAAATTCTCGCGTTCGCATTTCGGTTACCAGCTTGAACCCGCGCCGCCGCCGCCAAAACTGCCGCCACCGCCTCCACCGCCCGACGACCATCCGCCGCCACCCATCGGCAAAAAAACTGGACCACCGCGGCCCGATGAATAGCCGTAACCGGCGAGTCGCCGCATCATTCGCGAAATAACGATCAGCACAATGACAAAGATGATGAAGGGCAACAGACCTAAACCGCCACTGCCGCGATGTTGTTCAGCGACCGTTTTTCCCGATCCTCTGTACTCGCCACGAATCGCTTTGCAGATTAGATCAATCCCCGTGGCGAGACCGGCCCCATAGTTGCCATTCCGGAAAAGCGGTTTGATGTGACGCTCGGTGATGTCGAATGCCGTCGCGTCTGGCAGCGCGCCTTCGAGACCGTAGCCCACTTGGATAAACATTTTGCGATCTTGAATGAACACGAAGAGCACCGCGCCGTTGCGGCGGTCCTTCTGACCGACGCCCCACGCCTGCGCGACGCGCTGCGTATAGTCCGCGATATCCGAGTCACTCTGCATTTTCGGAAAAACCGCGACCACAACTTGATCAGAAGTTTCCCGCTCGAATTGCACAAGCTGTTCGTTGAAACGCTGGGCGGCTTCCTTGGAAACAACGCCGGCGTAATCATTGAAGTAACGATCGGGTTTCGGCGGAATCACTTCCGCGGCTTGCGAGTTGATCACCAGAAAGGTCGCAAGAGCGAGCGCTATTGCTGACGATCGCACTGCTTGCCAGCCCGTGCGCGCGCGCCTCCCGTGTTGTGACGCAGACAATCTTGTCTGCGTCCTCGCAGGCAGGATTGCCTGCATCACGGTTCTCACGGTGCGGCCGTTGCTGCAGGCGCGGGAGCGGGTGTGCCAAAGTTAAACTGCACCGGCGGCGGCCGTTCTGCGCCTGGTTGAGCGGTGAAGAATGGCTTCGGCGCAAAACCGAGCATGCCTGCCACCAAATTTGTCGGGAAACTGCGCACCGCCACATTGTAATCTTGCACCGCCTTGTTGAAGTTACCGCGTTCGACCGAGATTCGGTTCTCGGTTCCTTCCAGTTGCGCCTGCAAACTGAGGAAGTTCTGATTGGCCTTCAACTCCGGATAGCGCTCCACCACAACCAGCAGGCGCGAAAGCGCGTTGCTCAACTCCCCTTGCGCAGCCTGGAATTTTCCAAGCTGCGCTGCGTCTGTCGGCGCTTTGTTTGGATCGATTTGCGTTTGCACGCGGCCCACGCTGGCACGCGCATTTGTCACTTCGACGAGCGTTGACTTTTCGAAACTGGCTGCGCCCGAAACTGTGTTCACGAGGTTCGGAATCAAATCTGCGCGCCGCTGATAGACGTTTTGCACCTGCGCCCAGCTTTGATCGACAGCTTGCTGCAAGCGGACGAGACGATTGTAGCTGCCGCCGATTGCAAGAGCAGCAGCGACGACGATGAAAAGTACGATCACGAGCACGACGCCGCAACCGAGTGCGAATTTGTTCATACGATCATGAATCGTTCTTGAAATCTCTACCAAGTCAACCCTCGCGGCCAAGTACCAGGCGCAAGAAATGCGCATCGGAGAATTTTGCGTTTGAACCTTGCCGCACAATGATTGCCTTCAGCGACGGAATAACAAACAGGCGCTGATAACCGGAGCCAAGCGCCACCACCATGTCGGCCGGCGCGTCCTTGCAAATGCAAGCATCTGTCCATTGCGCGTTCCGCCAAGGCAGGTCGAGCATTCGTTCCATGTCCATCTCACGTCCGTTGGGCGCCTGCTGATTCAACCAAAATGTGAGGCCATATGACAGGTTCGCTTGCGATCCGGTAAACGCCTCGCGCAACAAATTTGCTGGCACAATTTGGTGTCCGCGATAATTGCCACTTCCCAACACCAGTTCGCCCACGCGCGCCCATTCCTGCGCCGTCAATTCAAATCCGGTTGCGAGCAGCGGATTGCCGAGAAAATCTTTTTTGTAGTTGAGGTGATGTAGGCCAAGCCGACTCGACACATGCCCTTCGAAGTATGCGATGGTGCTGTGGCCCCTTAATTTCCGGCGCAGCAGCTCGGAAAAAATCTGAAGATGACTCGGGCCATAGATGAAAGACGCACCCGGTTCAGCAAGCGTCGGTAACTGAATTGCCATGAGGTTTCGGTCTTGAATCGATGCGCGCTGGAGACGCGAGGCGCCTTCAATGCCGTCGGTCTGGTTAAGCAACTGGCGAATAGTGATCTGCGATTTGCGCGGGTCGCTCTTCCATTCAGGGATTGTGTCCAACACGAGATCATCAAGTCTAAATAATCCGTCGTGCACCGCTGCCAGCGCAGCGATTCCCCAAAAGCTTTTTGTCCCGCTAAAGATCGGCCATCTTCCGCCAGCCGATCCGCCATTTGCATAATGCTCAAAAATCGTGCGACCATTTTGCAGCACCAGCATGGAGGCTCCGCGTCTGCTTTCAGAGTACTTTGCCGCGCGCGCGCAATCCGCGACGCGGATTTCCGCAGAGACAGATGACGACGTTGCAAACGCGAGAAGAAACAATCCGCTGTAGCCGCTTCGCTGTGCGAAGCGCAGCCACGAGGAACTATTCATGCACGTGTCGCATCGCCCACAGGGCGACGGCTACAGATTATGATTCCTGCGCTGCAGCCGGCGTCGGTTTGTCCGCCGTCGCCTTAGTGGAGGCGGATGACTCTGGCAAATTCCGTTTCCGGAGTTCTTCCGCGTTTGGCAATTCGTCGAGATTGCGCAGCCCGAAGTGATCGAGGAAAAACTGTGTCGTTTCATACAGAAGCGGCCGCCCGGGGATTTCGGCGCGTCCGGCGATTTTCACTAGGCCGCGCTCCATTAATGTTTGCAGCACGCCATCGATGTTTACGCCGCGAACTGCTTCCACATCGGCGCGCGTAATGGGCTGACGATACGCAATAATCGCCAGCGTTTCCAAAGCGGGCGCACTCAAACGCGCCGGCTTCGTCGCGGGAAAAAGCTGACGCGCCCATGGCGCGTACTTTGGATCGGTCGCGAGCTGCCAGCCTTCCGCCTTTTCGATCAATTGAAACGCCCGTTCCTGCTCGATGTACTCGATTTTCAACTGTTCGAGAGCAGCGGCGACTTCGGCTTGGCGCACACGTGAGAACTCGTTAGGTGAATCCCCGTCCTCTGCACTCTTGATTGCCGTGACTATTTCACGGATCGAGAGCGGCTTTTGCGCGCTGAACAGGAGCGCTTCGATTACCTTGTCCAAGGTCATAAACGCAAGAGGCATGTCATCCTGAGCGAAAGCGAAGGATCTCTCGCTCGAAGTTTTCGATACGTAGATTTCATTATGTGATCCATTACCAGTTGTGAGGTCCCTCACTTCGTTCGGGATGACAGCGCGTTTTATACATTACCTTGAGTCCACCCCAATCGCGCTCTGAATTGCATCCGCGATTCGGTCCGCTTGCTTGTCGATCTTATCCAACTCGCGTCCTTCTATAAGTAGACGAATTTTTGGCTCCGTTCCGGAATAACGCAAAAGCACCCGGCCCTTGCCCGATAGCTCTTTCTCAGTCTCGCTTACCAGCTTCATCACTGCGGACAGCTCGGCCAGCGGACGCTTTTCTTTCACGACCAGATTGCGCTGGGCCTGAGGATATTTTTGCAAGCACGTCTTTAATTTGCCTAAAGGCTGGCCGCTCTTGTGCATGATCCGCAAAACCTGCAGCGCGGTGATGATACCGTCGCCGGTGGTGGTGAAATCGCGGAAGATGACGTGACCGCTTTGTTCGCCACCAAGATTAAGTTTTTGCTGCATCATTTCTTCAAGCACGTAGCGGTCGCCGACTTTCGTCCGGACTACTTTTCCGCCGCGCGCCGCGATCGTCTCATCAAGGCCAAAATTGCTCATGACCGTGGCCACGACCGTATTTTGCTCCAGCCGGCCAGCCTCCAAAAGATCCAAAGCCGCAATAGCAAGAATCTCATCGCCATCCACAATCTCGCCATCTTCGTCGCAAAGAAGAACGCGATCGGCATCGCCGTCATGCGCAATGCCAACGTCCGCGCCGCTTACTTGCACGATGCGCCGGATCTCTTCCGGGTGCATGCTGCCGCAGCCGTCGTTGATGTTCATGCCATTGGGCTGGTTGTGGGCCACAGCAACGTCCGCACCGAGCTCGCGCAAAACGCAAGGGGTCGATTTGTAGGCAGCGCCATTCGCGACATCGACAGCGACACGCATTTCTTCGAGCGACATTCCGCGGGGAAAACTGGCCTTGGCGAATTCCACGTAGCGACCGAGCGCGTCATCGATTCGCGTGGCGCGTCCGATTTTGTTTGCCGTCGGCCGAATAGAATCGATCTCACCGGTGAAAACGAGCTGCTCGATTTTTTCCTCGATCTGATCGTCCAGCTTGTAACCGTCGTGCCGGAAAAATTTGATGCCGTTGTCCTGATAAGGATTATGCGAAGCGGAAAGGACGATCCCGGCGTCAGCGCGCAGCGAACGCGTGATGTAAGCAACACCGGGGGTGGGCAACGGTCCAATGACGAGCACGTCCACTCCGAGCGAAGTGATTCCGGCCACCAGCGCGTTTTCCAGCATGTAACCGGAAAGGCGGGTGTCTTTGCCCAAGACGATTTTGGGACGCGCACCGGCGGGCGTCCTGCGCGGATTCATTTGCGCGAACACATACGCCGCAGCACGACCAAGCTTCAGCGCGGTCTCCGCTGTGACCGGCTCCACGTTCGCGACGCCGCGCACGCCGTCGGTTCCAAAAATTTTCCTGTGTTCGGTCACGGCCTAATTGAAACGCTCTAACCTTAATTCGTAAACGGGAAACTTTTTAGGTCGATTTCTCGTTCGCCCTCGCATCCGCGAGTTCGGCTGACTTTTTCGCCAGATTCATTTCGTTGATCTTGCGATGAAGCGTGCGCCGGCTGATGCCGAGCTTTTTGGCCGCGGCAGTGACATTGCCGTTTGTCGCTGCAAGCGCCTGGGCGATTAATCTTCTTTCCGTCTCGTGCAGATCGAGCGGACTCGTCTTTTCCCCGAAAGCCTCACTGGCTGAAACGCCGCCGGGCAACTTTGTTGTTGCTGCCTGGCGCACGGCCATCGGCAGATCGCGCAATGTAATTTGTTTCGCTGTCGCCATTACGACGCCGTGTTCGATGGCAGTGCGCAGCTGGCGAACGTTGCCCGGCCAATCGTAAGTCAGTAGCGCATCCATCGCATCGGGCGCGAGATCGAGGAGGGGCTTGTTGTTTTCCTTACAGAAGTGGCGAAGGAATCGGCGGACTAGAATTGGAATGTCTTCTTTGCGATCCCGCAACGGCGGCATCGTGATGCGCACGACATTCAGCCGGAAGAAGAGATCGTCGCGGAATTTTCCCTCGCGCACGAGTTGTTCGAGATTTTTGTTTGTGGCTGCAATCAGCCGCACATCCGCGCGCAGCGTTTGATTGCCGCCGACGCGCTCAAAAGCGCGCTCCTCGCTCATTACTCGCAGTAATTTGACCTGCGTGCTCGGATCGATCTCGGCCACTTCGTCGAGGAAAAGCGTGCCGCCATTGGCCTGCTCGAACCGGCCGATGCGGCGTTCATGCGCGCCGGTGAACGCGCCTTTCTCATGCCCGAACAATTCGCTTTCCAGAAGTTGCGGCGACAGCGCTGCGCAGTGCACCGCCACAAATTTCGCCTTGTTGCGACGGCTTAAGTTATGAATCGCGTGCGCAGCGAGTTCTTTGCCTGTTCCGCTCTCGCCTTCGATCAGCACGTTGGCCGAGGAAGGCGCCACCTGTTTAATGGTCTCTAGGACTTCATGTAACGCTGCCGAGTCGCCCCAGATGTTTTCGAGACCGTAGCGTTCGTCCACTTGTTGCCGCAGCGCGCGATTTTCTTGCTCGAGTTTGCGGCCTTGCACCGCGCGCGCGATCAGCATTTCGGCCTTGTCGAGGTTAAGCGGCTTTGTGACGAAATCGTAAGCCCCGCGTTTCATCGCTTCGACTGCGACATCGACAGAGCCGTAGGCTGTCATCATGATGCAGATCGGTGGACGCGGCATTTTCAGAGCGCGATCGATCAAGGTCATTCCATCCTCGCTGCCGAGGCGCAGGTCCGTAAGAAGCACGTCAATCTGCTCGCGCTCGAGTACGTCCATCGCCCCGGCGATGTCCGCGGCGACATACACGTCGTAATTGTCCTCAAGCAAACGTCGCAGCCCGTCGCGGGTGTGCTTTTCGTCATCCACAACAAGGATAGTTGGCTGCAGATTCATTAGCGACGCTGGCTCCTATACGCTAGATGCTAGATTTTTATCCAGTATCAAGGATCTAGCATCCAGTATCTATGGCTTTTGGGCTGGAAACATGTATCATCACGCGGTGCACCAGCGAATTTTTCGCGGTCTGATTTGGATCTTTTTTGCCGGTTCACCAACGGTGTTCGCTGCGGTGGACTCGAGCGACGAGGGGTGGAAACTGGCCGCCGTTCGGGAAAACAATGTCGCGATCTACAGCCGCGCGCGTCCGGGTTCGCCGCTCAAGGAGTTTAAAGCTGTCGGCCCGATTGACGCGCCCACGTACGCCGTTTGTGCAGTGATCGATGACTTCCAGAATTATCCAAAGTTCATGCCTTTCATGACTGAGTGCCGATTGATCAAACGGGATGGCGATTCAATCGTTGGTTATCAGCGACTCTCGCCGAAAGTTTGCGCCGATCGCGATTACACATTGCGAGTCTGGAAGAGGTCATGGCCTGCCTCTGATGGCCGGGTCTTTATGAGTCAATGGTCGCCGGCGAACGACCTCGGCCCGCCAGAAGCGAAAGGCGTAGTGCGGGTAAAAGTTTGCGAGGGCAAATGGCTGCTTGAGCCGGAGGGCATAACCAAGACTCACGCCACTTATTCCGTTTACACTGACAGCGGCGGCTTCCTTCCATCGTTCCTCGCAAATCATGTGAGCCTGACGGGAATAAGCAGGCTCTTCGCAGCCATTCGCAAACAGGTCAAAGATCCAAAATATGCCATGGTTGCTCCGGCATCATCGGTATCGGCTACACGTTAGCGAAATCGATCTTGCTACCGACGCGGCCCAGTCTTTTCTCAGACTCATGAGAGCGAATCTTTTCCTGTCTTTAGTCGCAGCGGCCAGTGCGCTTGCGCTCGGCAATCCGACTTTGGCCGAGCGCGCACCAGAGACTCCAAAGAAACCTGTCTCGACGGAATACCACGGCGTCACCGTGGAAGATCCATATCAATGGCTCGAAGAAGATAACAACCCACAGGTCAAGGCCTGGTCGGACGCGCAGAATCAACGGACGCGCCAATATCTCGACAAGTTGCCGGACCGCGCGGCGATCGAGAAACAATTGACAGACTGGTACGCGAAAACCTCGCCGAGTTATTCGTCGCTCGTCTCGCGACCCGCAATTTTGTTCGCGATGAAATTCCAGCCGCCAAAACAACAGCCGTTGCTGGTGACACTCACGTCGGCCGATGATCTCAAATCAGAGAAAGTGGTGCTTGATCCCAACGTGCTGGACACACAAGGCAAGACCGCGATCGATTGGTTTGAGCCGTCATTGGATGGCAAACGTGTGGCCGTATCGCTTTCCAAAGGCGGCAGCGAAGACGGCACACTTCACTTTTACGAAACCGCCACGGGCAAAGCGCTGGCGGACACCATTGCACATGTTCAATATCCCACTGCGGGAGGCAGCGCGGCTTGGAACGCCGATGCCACTGGAGTTTATTACACGCGCTTTCCCCGAAAAGGCGAGCGGCCCGATGCTGATCTGAATTTTTATCAGCAGATTTATTTTCACAAATTCGGCACGCCCGACACAGAGGACACCTATTCAATCGGCAAAGAGTTCCCGCGCATCGCCGAGATCACGCTCCAAACTTCGCGCGACGGCAAATACACTCTCGCGACGGTCGCAAACGGTGATGGCGGGGAGTTCGCACATTATCTGCTAGGGCCAGACGGAACGTGGAAGCAGATCACGCAGTTCAGCGACCAGATAAAAATCGCGCGCCTCGGTCGCGATAATGCGCTGTACCTCCTTTCACGCGCAGACGCGCCGCGCGGCAAAATCCTGCGGCTGCCGCTCGACGTGCCGGAATTGAAGAATGCGGCCGAGATCGTTGCGGGTGGGGACGCGGTGATTGAGCACATCGTGCCGAGCACCGACGCGCTTTACGTGGGCGATCTGCTGGGCGGTCCTTCTCAAATCCGGCGTTTCGATCTGAATGGCAAAAACGAAATGGTCATCCCGATTCCACAAATCTCAGCTGTGCAGGAAATGCTCGCGCTCGAAGACGGCTCGCTCCTGTTCCGGGACGTAAGTTACACTGAGCCGGCGGCGTGGCTCCATTGCGCGAACGAAAAAAACGAGCCGATGAAGACGGCGCTGCGGAGCACGTCGCCTGTCTCATTTTCCGACATCCAAGTGACACGTGAGTTCGCAACGTCAAAAGATGGAACCAAAATTCCGCTCAACATTCTTTTTCGAAAAGGAATGAAGCGTGACGGACAGAACCCGACGCTGATTTATGGATACGGCGGCTACGGGATCAGCCTGTCGCCAAATTTTGAGTTTACGCGGCGGCTTTGGTTTGATCGCGGCGGCGTCTACGTCGTGGCGAATATTCGCGGCGGCGGCGAGTTCGGTGAAGACTGGCACAAGGCCGGCAACCTCACGAAAAAGCAAAACGTGTTCGATGATTTTGCGGCCGCCGCCGAATACCTGATCAAAGAAAACTATACGCGTCCCGAAAAGCTGGCGCTCCAGGGTGGAAGCAACGGCGGCCTTTTGATGGGCGCGATGATTACGCAGCATCCCGATTTGATGCGGGCGGTCGTTTCCTCAGTGGGCATTTACGATATGCTGCGAGTGGAGCTGGCGCCAAACGGCGCGTTCAACGTGACCGAGTTCGGCACCGTGAAAGACCCTCAGCAATTCAAGGCGCTTTATGCCTACTCGCCGTATCATCACGTTCTCGATGGAACGAAGTATCCTTCTATTTTGATGATGACCGGAGCAAACGATGGGCGAGTTGCGCCATATCATTCGCGGAAAATGATTGCGCGACTCGAGGAAGCAAACAAATCCGAGAATCCGATTCTGTTGCGCACGAGTTCCAGCGCCGGCCACGGCATTGGCACCGCCCTCGGCGAGCGCATCAAACAGTTAGCTGATATTTACGCATTTCTCTTTGCGCAACTGAGAATGGCAAAAGAAATGATAAAGAAATGACGAGCGCAATGTTTAACTCGACGACTTGGAAGGCGTCGCTCCTTGATTCGGCGGTTTGGCTTCGCCTGCTTCCAGCATCCGAACGCGCTTGTCGATGTATGGCAACCGTATCGTAAGAGTGAGACCTTTGTCCTGACCGCTCTCGATGGAGAGTTCGCCTCCGTGCTCGCGCACAATACGGCGCACAATCAATAATCCGAGACCTGTGCCCGACGGCTTAGTTGTGAAATAAGGCTCAAAGACGCGACTTAAGTTTTCAGCCGACATGCCACCGCCGGTATCGACGAACGTGATGAGAACATGCGTATCGTCTCTATCGGTGCGGATGCGCAAAGTCCCGCGCCGTTTCATGGCTTCGAGACTGTTTTTGATCACGTTATAAAACGCCTGCTTCATTTGATCACGATCAAGCTGAAGCAAAGGCAGGTCCGAGCGCAGTTCCTGTTCGACAACCATGTCGCGGTCCTGAATTTCAGGCGTAAAAAAACGCACCGATTCCTCGACGATCGTGTTGACGTTTTCCGGACGAAGTTGCGGACGCGATGGCCGGATTGCCCGCAAGAATTGGGTGACGATAGAATCGAGCCGGTTGACTTCGGAGCGGGCGACATCAATCGATTGTTGAAGTTCCGCTTTTGCTCCGTCGTCGAGGTTCTGCACGCTGCGCTCCATCAATTGCAAATGAATGTGCAGCGAGTTGAGTGGATTGCCGATCTCGTGCGCTACGCCTGCTGCGAGCAAGGTCAGCGCGTTCAAACGTTCCGATTCAATGGTTTGCTGGGCTGTGCGACGGCTCTCGGTGATATCGCGCAGGATCATGACGTGACCAACTTGTTGCGCTGTATCCGGGATCGTCGGTCCCGGCCGGGCGGAGTCACCGATTCCGCCTACCGGGCTCCGTGATTCTATCATCAGCGGCACGATGTAAAAATTGATGAATCGGTTTTGCGGATAAAAAATCTCCATGTCATGACTGACTGGCCCGCCGCTTTTCGTAAGCGATTCCCAATCCAGACCCCGGATACGTTCGTCGAGGCGTTTGCCGATTACATCCCCTCCCTCCAGACCAAACAATCCGCAGGCTGCCTCGTTCAGGTACGTGATCCGGCCTTTGGAACCGGTCACAATGATGCCTTCCTGGATGGCATTGAAAACCGTTTCAAGAAAACCTTTTTCCTGGGCTAGGCGCAGAAAGTAATTCTGCACCTCTTCCGGCCCGATGCGCCCGAGTCGCTCGATCAGTTTCTCAAGAAAACCGGCTTTCATCTCGCAGATGAACGAACCTTCAAAATACCGAGATTCCTCGACTTCGCTCGGAATGACAAAAAAGAAAGCCGGCTTTCATGGCGTACGCCAACGTTAAATCGTTGAAGCGTTGAATCGTTACAACGGGAAGAAATGCTTTGCCGCTTCAACGGTTCAACGGTTCAACCTTTTGCGCCGCCGGCGGCACTTCCACAGTCAGCATTTCCACGCGCAAATAATTCAATACCACCGGCGCGAGAATCAGACCGGGAATATCCATTAGTCGTTCCCCAATGATCAGGGCGACCAACGTCAACCAAATGGGATTGCGTATCCTGTCGCCGATGATTTTGCTGTTTAGAAAATATTCCAGCTTATGGATCAGAACGAGAAACAGCAGCGCCGAAATCGCCAGCTTCAGCGAAACCGTCAATGCGACGAAGACAATGACGGTATTGCTTACGAGGTTGCCGACGATAGGCACAAGACCGCAAAGAAACGTGACTGCAATGAGCAGCGTCGCGTGCGGCAGATGCACCGCGAGAAGGAAAATCGCGGTCAATACCGTGTTGATAAGCGAGATCGTGATCTGCGCGCCCATGACGGTAGCGAAGCTGCGGTAGAAATCGCGGAACCGCGTCGAAACTTCATCGCAGCAAATGGAGTAAAGATTGTTCTTCACGCGATGCGTGCCCCGGTGCGGGTCGAGGCCTGTTTTGAAAAAGAGGCTCCCGGCGGCGATGATTCCGATTACACTGAAAAACAGTATCGCCGCGGTGCTTTTGGCGAAATTAGCGAGGTTTCGCAGGTAATGCGCTTCTTGGCCAAGCGCGTCGGTGACCGCCTGTCTAAGACTTTCAAAATCATTAAAAGGTAGCTCGATCTGGCGCTTCTGCGCCCAGGCACTGGCCGAGGGAAGGGACGTGTCTGCCACATCCGGCAGCGCGAGAATGGCAGCGCGAGTAAAGAACACCGCTGCGGCCCCGATCCCGGCCACAACGATGCCAAACAAGATCAAAGCCAGCCACTTTCTTTTCGTCAGGAAATACAGTTGGTTTAACGCAAAGTAGGAAAACAAAACGACCAGCAGCGGCACTCCAAGATGCAGGAGACCCGCCAAAATAATTGTGGCGGCGAGAACCGCGTAAGAAAGTCGAGCGGGCGCGATCATGGTTCGCTCTCCTCTTTTAACTCCATCCGCGCCGGACATTGTCAACCATGCTGCCGATTGCCGTAGTGTGCGCTGTCCTCTGCGCAGCAGGTTCCGGTGCGACGCGATGTCCGCTGAGGACAGCGGACGCTACAGCATTACACTTCTAATCAGTGCGCAGCTTTCTCTGTCGGAGCGGGCTGGCCTGTTTCAGCTTCCGCGCGTTCTTTCAGTGCCGCTTTGCGCGAAAGTTTTACGCGGCCTCTGTCGTCGATACCGATGCACTTGACCCAGATGATGTCGCCCATTTTCGCGACGTCTTCGGTCCGGTTCACGCGAAAATCTGCGAGCTCGGAAATGTGCACCAGCCCATCTCTGCCTGGGAAAACCTCCACAAACGCGCCGAATTCCTTCGTCGAGACCACGCGCCCCTGATAGATCTGGCCAATCTCAATTTCGCGCGTCATGCCACCGATGATTTCCTTCGCACGCGCCATGCTTTCACCGCTGGTCGCGTAGATGTGCACGGAACCATCATCCTCAATATTAATCTCAGCGCCGGTCTCCGCGACGATCCCCTTGATAGTCTTCCCGCCGGGTCCGATGAGCGCACCGATCTTCTCCGGATTAATTTTTATCGTCTCGATCCGGGGCGCGTATTTCGAGAGTTCCGGCCGCGGCTTGTCCAGCGCGCTGCGCATGATATCGAGAATTTTCGTACGCGCTTCTTTGGCGCGTTCGATTGCTTCCGCCATGATCTTGTGACTGATGCCCGGGAGCTTTAGATCGAGCTGAAAACCGGTGACACCCGCGTCTGTTCCACAAAGTTTGAAGTCCATGTCGCCAAAGTGATCTTCGGAACCGATGATGTCGGTCAGCAATTCGTAGCGTTTCACTTTTTGATCGTCGCCATGCTCGGTGACCAGCCCGACTGAGATTCCCGCAACCGGCGTTTTGATCGGCACGCCGGCATCCATGAGCGCAAGCGTGCCCGCGCATACGCTCGCCATGGAGGTCGATCCGTTTGATTCCATGATCTCGCTCGAGATGCGGATGGCGTAACGAAAATCCTGTTCGCTCGGCACGACCGGCTCCACCGAACGTTCCGCCAGCGCCCCGTGGCCAATCTCGCGTCGCCCAGGTCCGCCCGTCCGTCCGGTTTCGCCGACGCTAAACGGCGGAAAGTTGTAATGCAGAATAAACCGTTTCGATTGTTCGCCGCCGCCGTAAGCATCAATCATCTGCGCTTCCTCTATCGGCGCCAGTGTCGCGAGTGCGACCGCCTGCGTTTCGCCGCGCTGGAAAATAGCCGAACCATGCGCGCGCGGCAGAACGCTTACTTCGCAAGTAATCGGCCGTAGATCTTGGTAGCCGCGGCCATCGACCCGTTTCTGTTTTTCCAGAATGCTGACGCGAAACGCCTTTTTTTGGACGTAATCAAATGCCTGCGAGATCGCGAAGGGATCGGTCTCGGGATGTTTTTCCAAGATTGCCGTCTTCACTTCCTCGCGCAATGCATCGACCGCTTTGGCGCGCGCGACCTTGCCTTCGGTATAAAGCGCTTCTTCGATCCGGTCGCCCGCAACGCGGTAAGCGATATCGAGCAATTCCTGGTTCACTTGGAGCAACTGCGGCTCGCGTTTAGGTTTGCCTACCATCGCCGCCAGTTCTTTTTGAACCCGAATCATCTCGCGCGCATGGCCGTGCGCGAACTCAAGCGCTTTTACAAACTCAGCTTCTGGCACCTCCCCGGCGGAGCCTTCGATCATGATCACATCGTTTTCGGTTCCGACGTAAACAATATCGAGATCGCTCTGGGCGCGCTCGCTGTGTGTCGGGTTCGCCACAAACTGGCCGTTCACGCGTCCGACACGGACAGCGCCAATTGGGCCTGCGAACGGAATGTCCGAAACGTACAGCGCAGCCGATGCGCCGTTCATCGCGAGAATGTCGGGATCATTTTCACCGTCGGCGCTTAGCAAGATCGAGATGATCTGTGTGTCGTAAAAATATCCCTGCGGAAAGAGTGGCCGCAGGGGTCGATCGATCATGCGCGAAGTGAGCGTTTCTTTTTCCGTAGGACGGCCTTCGCGTTTGAAATAGCCGCCCGGAAATTTTCCCGCCGCTGCGGCCTTTTCACGATAATCGACCGTGAGCGGGAAATAATCCTGACCTTCTTTGACTGCTGTGGACGAAACGGCGCTGGCCAAGACCGTGGTGTCGCCGCACGTTACGACGACGGCTCCGTCGGCGAGTCTGGCGATTTTGCCTGTTTCGATAGATATTTGATTAGCCCCAATTTGGGCCGTGACCTTCTGTTGCATTTTACTCTCCTGGATGTTGCGGTTCCAGGCTGGTCACCCTGACTGTAGGTTTTAAACCCGTTGCTCCGCAGCGCGGAGCGCGAAACTAAAACCTAAAATCCAAGGTGATTGCTGCAGCCTGGACTGCTGATTGTCTGTTTTTAATTTACTTCTGGCTTCGAGCAGTTCAAACGGTTGGAGACAAGACCAATACTCAGTCTGGTTATTTGCGCAGGTTCAATTTGTCGATCAGTTTCTTGTAACGATCGGCTTTTGTTTTGTTCAAATAATCAAGCAGACTCCGGCGTTGCGCGACCATCTTAAGAAGGCCGCGGCGCGAAGAATGATCTTTCCGGTTGGTCTTGAGGTGCTCGGTCAAATGCTCGATCCGGCGGGTGAGAAGTGCGACCTGCACATCCGCGCTGCCGGTATCTTTGTCATGCAACTGAAACTCCTTGAGACTCACTGTTTCGCTGCTCTCTGCCATAACGAAGGCGCTATTTTAGACGAAGAACCCATTTTGGCAACCGCGTATCATGGCATTCCTGCGGGATCCGTCATGCTTCCGCCGCATGCTTTTCGCGTTTGCCGTCATACCACAGGCGCAGTCTTGCGCGCGAGCGCGCCCCGCGACGACCCGCGACGACCACTCCGAAGAACTCGCGAAGAAATTGTTTGGCTGGGTACATGCGCAGTTTCCGGCCCGATGTGAGAATCGGTTCCCGCAGCACCTTGAAGCGTCCAAGCTTCCTTATTGCAAGGCTGAAAAAAACCTCTTCGCCGACAAAGTATTGCTCATCGAAGCCGCCAATCGCCTCGAAATTGCGCCGCGTGGTGAAAAGAAACGCGCCCGCGCCAAGGTTGAGGCCGAAATAAACCGATGAAAACCCGCGCAAGAGCATGCGACCCCAAATCGGAATGAATCCATCCATTGCCACGCGCGCGCTGCCGCCCGCGTAGCCCGCTTTCAAGGCGGCGACCGCTTCCGCAATGTGCGACGCGTTGATCCGCGTATCGGCATCGACGAAGAACAGATACTCGCCCTGTGCAGCGCGGGCGCCTCCGTTCCGCGCGGCCGCAATTTGGCGTCGATTGATTCGGATCACTTTCGCGCCGGCCTGCGCGGCGATCTCTGGCGTCGCATCCGTCGAAGCATCGTCAACTACAATGATTTCGTACGGCTGTTCGGCGTCAGATGCCGCAACGTCAATCGCGGCGAGCGTGGATGACAGCTCGAATTCTTCGTTATGTGCGGGAATGACGAATGAAATCATTGTTTATTTCGCACCGAATTTAATTCCCGACTTCTGCACTTCAGCATAAGGCAAAAGCCAGACGAGCGACTCGTCATGAAGATCGACAACCTGGATGCGATTGCCCCACGGATCGTGAAAGTCGCAACGGAACGGCGGCTCGAGTTTGAGTTTATATTTGTCCTTTAGTTTTTTTCGAACCTCCTCCAGCTGTGTTTCGTCACGCACCATGATCCCGAAATGCCGTACGTTTGCGCGTTGCACTTTTTCCACTTCGAAAACCGCGAGGAACTGATGCTCACCCAATTTGAAAAAGGCATCGCCCTCGCCGTCCCTCATCTGTTCGAGATTGAAAACATCTTTGTAAAACGCCACCGCCTTCTCGATGTCGTCCACTTCGATGGCGACATGATTACATCCATAAACTTGCACGCTCATATCCCAGCTTAGCCGAAAAATGAGACCGTGCGCGCGGCAGTTTTTCCGCCGGATACTGCACCTCAATGCCTCCGTCAATCGCGAACGGTATTCATCCCTTGCCGGACGATCCGATCAATCAATTGTGGATACGGCAGGCCCGCCTTTTCCGCTGCAAGCGCAAAGTCCTCGTCGTTTGCGAGAATCGGGTTTGGGTTCGCCTCAATGAAATAGAGTTTGTTCTCCGGCGTCAATCGCAGATCGATGCGGGCGTAGCCGTCGATGGTCAGCAAACGATAGATGTCTTTACACGTTTCCTGAATGTTGGTGACAAGCGCCGGATCGAGATCTTCGGCGAACTGGTTCTCCAAGCCCCAGCGTTTGCGATATTCTTCATCCCATTTCGCATTGTAGGTGGCGATCTTCGGTTCGTTCGGCGGCACTTCACGAAAGACCAGTTCGCGAATTGGAAAAACGGTCAACCGCACATTGCCAATGAGACTCACGTAAAGCTCGCGACCTTCAATGTATTCCTCGGCAATCGCGTCACTGTTGTATTTCTCGTGAATGAACGCGATGCGTTCGCGGAATTGCTCGTCGTTCTCCACGAACGACGCTTGCGAAATGCCGTACGACGCTTCTTCTCTGACCGGCTTTACCAGGATCGGAAACTTGAGTTGCCGCGGACGCCCGATCCGCTGGCCGCGCGGGATGACGAGGAAATTCGGCACATGAATGCCATGATAATGGAGAATCTTTTTCGAGATACCCTTGTGTTTACAAAGGGTCAGGCCGGTCGAGCCGCAGCCTGTAAATGGCAGCTCCTGCATTTCGAAAAACGAAACAATGTTCTGGTCGAATCCGGGATTGTTCCTGAATTGTTCGACGAGGTTGAAAAGAACGTCCGGCGCGAAGGCCTCTAATTTTTGCCGTACGAGGTCGACATCGTCGTAGATGGCGAGATGCTCCGCCGTGTGACCGAGCTTACCCAGCGCGGCCATAACGTCCGCCTCCGTCTTCCAGTCCTTCGTCTTCAGCTCCTTTGTGAAGTCCTGATCGAGCTTGGTAGGACTTGTGCCGTCAAAGAGCACCAGAACTTTGAGTTTCTTTTTCATCATATCCGCTTTGTCATGTCGAGCGAAGTCGAGACATCTCTGGAAGTACGATCATAAAGATTAGAGATTCCTCGACTTCGCTCGGAATGACAGACATCGGTTATTTGGTGCGTTTGAACTTTCCGATGAAAAGATAATTCATCACCAGCGTGGTAATGAACGCGGTGACACGGAAATCCTGCTGCGGGTCGTCATTGAGCACATGCAGCCCAAGCTCATCGCAGCGGCGAGTAAGCCTTGCAAGAAGTTGATTCACCGGAAATTTCTTTTCATTGGTCCATTGGCAAACCGCGTTGAGCAATCGCCGCCTTCGCCGTCGCAGATATGCGCTTGCTTTGATACCCGCCGGCGCGGCGAAGAGCTGTCGCAGATCCGCATCGTAAAAATCTGGATACGTATCTTCGTTGACCTTGCGTTTGCGCGCGTAATAAGTCTTGAGCTTAACGTTGAGACAATCGTAATCGGCGACGCGATACTCTGGCGTATGCAGCGGTGGCCTGCCTGCCAGCGAGCGCATGAGCTCATCGACGTATTCCAGTTTTCGTAATGCCGGCCAACTGGCATAATCTTTGCGCCAATCGAGCCCAGGCGTGAGCCAGACCGCAAAGGTTTCGGCGAAATCTTCGTCAGGATGACTCTGCGCGTACCAGTCTTCGAGATGAACGACGTAACTGCGGCTGAACGGGCGCGGCCGGTAAGTGTCCGGTGTTTCCTCACGCGACGTGTGTCCGAAACACCGTTGCCATTTCTTCTTTCGCTGAAGCTGATAAGCGTAGCTGTAAGCGTGGGCCGCTTCATGTCGCATTAACTTCATGAACCACTCCGGCGTCTCGCCTTCCACCTCAAGCATCATCGTGCGCTCCAGCGCGCGCAGCCGATCGTGCACGAGAAAGAATGGAATGAAAATCGCCGGTATCCCGATTGGAACAAACCATTCATCACCGATGTGACATGCCGGATGAAACACGAGTCCCTTTGCCGAAAGCTCATTGTAAAGCTGCTGTGTCAGCGGTTCGAGTGTCGTCCCCTCGAGTCGCAAACCGAGCGTAGAGATACGCCGTTCGAGAAGTTCCTGGTCGCTCAGTGATGCCCAATCGGGTCCTTCCATCGTGCGCACGGTATCATCGGGAAAAGCGGTGTCACGCCTTCGCGAGCCGCTGGATCGACAATACTATTGATATTTCCGCTTCGCTTGTTTCCAAAGAATCCTTAAGCTTCAATACTGTTTATGGTTGCCAAACTCTCGCCTGACGACGACTCAACGAAGCGTCCGCACGGGTACGAAAAAGCAAAAATAAGCTCACTTACTTTGGATGCACGCAATCCAAGGCTCATCCAATACGGACTGACTCCGAAGTCTACGGAAAATGAAATTATTCGGACGCTTCGCGACCATATGGATTTGGGAGAAGTCGCGATGTCGATTGCCGCGAGTGGCTATTGGGATCATGAACCACTTTTCGTAACAACAGAGAATGGGAAGGACATAGTCATTGAAGGAAATCGGCGGCTTGCTGCCGTCAAATTACTAAGAGACGCGAACCTTCGCCAACAGATGAAGGTGAGCGACTTCCCACAGATTTCAGAAACGCGACGTGCAGCGCTAAACGAATTACCGATTGTTCGCGTAAAGAAGCGCACCGACGCGTGGCGTTATCTCGGTTTTAAACACGTGAACGGCCCAGCGAAATGGCCGAGCTACGCCAAAGCGCAATATATCGCTTTCGTCCGCAAGACCGCTCACGAATCGCTTGAAAACATCGCCGACCAAATTGGCGACAAGCACAACAGTGTTCAGCGACTTTATCGTGCGTTGATGGTTATCGAGCAAGCCGAACGAAACAAAGTCTATAGCCGCAAATATGTCTTCAGAAAAAGATTGGCGTTCTCGCATCTGACGACAGCGTTAGATTACGAAGGCTTCGCTGCATTTTTGAAGCTATCTGATCAAGGAAATGAATCGCCAACTCCCGTTCACCGTTCCCGAATCAAACAATTGGGTGAGGTATGTCGTTGGCTTTGGGGAGACAGTAGGGATGAAACCCCTCCTATAATTGAAAGCCAGAATCCGGACCTCCGAAGATTGGCAGCGGTCCTTTTGAACGAAGAAGCGACGACGGCACTTCGAACAACATCGAATTTAGACGAAGCATTTCAGGTTACGAAGGGCGACGACGTTGTTTTTGCCGAGGCGTTACAGCAAGCGAAGGTTTTTCTGACCCGCGCCGCCGGCCGAGTCTCAGCTGGTTATCGGGGAGAAAAACACCTACTGGAGTTAGCTGATGTGTTGGCAGGGATGGCATCCGATCTCTACGACGCGATGCTTAAAAAGGAATCCTCTCGACGTACCTTTTCTCGCAAACAACTAACTAGCTGAGATGCCCAAAAAGCGATCGCGCCGTCGCAAGGCAACGAAAAAGAAAAAGGTTAAGCGACCCAAAAGCCTTTTCAATACACCGAGCGATCACGCAGATCCAACAGTGCTTGCCGATTTCGCTGAACTGTCTGCGCTTCGACAAGATCGACGTCAGGCGTCGGACCGGGAAATTACTAGCGCATTGGAGCGATTAAGTGAAGGAGACGAAGACACCTTGGAACGCCCGGTAGGAGACGCGCTTCAGGAGCTTATCGCTCGGGCACTTCATCTCGGAGAAAGTGCGCGTGAGCGTTATCCGTTCGAGTTCGAGGCTGACGTCTTAAAGCTAAGGAAGCCATATCCGCAAGAAGATAAGGAGTTCTTGTACCTTTTTCTCTTACTAGCGACGCGCTTAAACATGAAGAATGACCGCCGGCACGCGAGTCTGGATGGAGCGGAACTCTTCGAATACCTTTCTCTCGAGGTCGCGAAACGTTATTGGGGAGGATTGAAGGACATGCGAGTAAACGGCTTGGTCTTTGGTACGGCTCGACTGAATCGCGATGCCGATGATAACGACCAAATCAACGCCGCAAGCTTCTCAGCGGCGGTCAGCCAATTGTCCGATGCGATGCGCGAAGGCAACGGTTATAAAGCGAAGGATCCTCCACCAATCAAAGCGAGAGATGCAAAACTTGATCTCGCGGTCTGGCGCGACTTTGCCGACCAGTGCAGCTTGAAAAAGGTCGATCCTCTTAGGCATCGACACGGCAAACTAATCGGATTTGGTCAGTGCAAAACTGGAAATACTTGGCTTGGCGAAGTTGAAAAGCTGCAACCAGAAAAATTCTGCGATGATTGGTTTCAGGATTCTCCGCTGGTTAAGCCGGTAAAACTTTTCTTTGTCTCTGACAGATTTCTGCGCCCATGGCATGAGAAAACGCGCGGGATGATTTTTTTCGACCGGTGCCGAATACTAGAGTACGCGGACGATATTCCCGCGAAATTGGTTACAAAATGTGCAAATTGGACTCGAACTGTTCTTAAGAAACACAAAATTACGTGGTGGGAGTAGGCAAGAAAAACAAAGCAGGCACAGGCGACGCCGAAACTCGAACGGCGTCTCGTTTGAGTCCATTCAGGTACCCTGGTGGAAAAACTTGGCTTCGAAAACGAATTCTAGAGTGGATCGCCAGCGACGGTTTAAAGCCACGTTTGTTTGTCGAGCCGTTTGCTGGTGGCGCTAGCGTTGCCCTTGCTGTCGCAGAACTCGGTGTTGCAGGGAGAGTGTTGATAATCGAGCGCGACCCGCAGGTCGCCGCCGTTTGGCGCACGATCTTAAGTGATAGGTGGCAACAGCTTGCTAGGCAGATTCGTCGTTTCAAAATGACGCGCAAATCAGTCGATGCTGTACTGAGAGCTAAACCAGCTGATGATGTATCGATTGCTTTCCGCTGTTTATTGAAGAATCGAATCAGTCGCGGCGGAATTCTCGCGCATGGCGCCGGAATTCTAAGAAGAGGCGAAGATGGCAATGGGCTTAGATCTCGGTGGTATCCAGAGGGACTTAGCGCGCGAATAAAAGCGGTGTACGAACTGCGCGATCGCCTGGATTTTAGGGAGGGCGACGGGCTCGATTTTATTCGGAAACATCTTGAGTCCAAGCGTACCGTAATTTTCGCCGATCCTCCTTATAGCGTGCGCTCTAGCCATCCGGGCTGGCGCTTGTACGATTTCAAAGATTTTGACCATTGCGAGCTGTTCGAAACATTAGCCGGTTTCGCCGGACGCTGTGCGATCACTTATACCGAGTCTCGACCTATTCGCCGGTTAGCCGAAGAGTACGGCTTCCAAATTGAACGCCTTCCAATGCGAACGACACATCATCGTCAGCGGTTCGAACTCTTCATGCATAAGTAAGAGGTGCCCCTTAGTGAGTTCATCCACTGGTGCGATTCTTTTTGGGGATCCATCGGACCTTGCAGACAAAAATACTCATTAGCGGCTTCTCTTAGTTGAATCCGAGCGCGTGATTGGCACATCCAAATCCGGCTATTCACATGATGACTGGTCATCGTTTTGCTTCGGCAATTGTTCAAGTCGCCCGGGTTCACTTTGCTAGCGTTGATCACGATCGATTGACAAGTCGTCGAACTCGTCTATAGGGAGGCCGGCTCGTCACACCGAGTCGTTGTCAGAAGTCCGCGCGTCCCCCAAGGGCTAGCGCGCCGGGGCTGTTCCGAATCCGAAGTAAAAGCTGCATTCCTGCGGCTTTCGGCATGGAGAATAGGGTGCTCCGCCCAAGACTCGACAACATCGGAGCAACCCTGAAACACCATGAAGCTATTTTACACAGTCATATTTTTCTCATTGCTGGCATCGGCCGCATTCGCGCGCGAGGAGTCGATCCTTGCTCGTGTCACCAGTTACTGGGCAGGCGAGGGCTCCAAATTCGCCAGCACCGGCCGACGACTGCACTCCGGACATTGCGCCGTCGACCCCAAGCGAATTCCGTACGGCAGTAAAGTTGTTTTCCCTGATCGGGCCTGCACCGCGGTGGACACCGGGCCGGCGGTCGTTAGTCGCAAAGCGGCTCGTCTATGCGGACGGACTGCGAGCCAACTCAAGGCCATCGTGGTCGACCGATTTTTTGAAACAAAGCGAGAGGCGATGGCGTGGACGAACACGCATCCGCACTTTATGACCCTTCAAATTGTCCGGCCCGGATCTCGCTCAGAACCACCCGAGCTATGATTAATTGGAAAAAATATTCGTAATCGCTTCTACCACGACGAGAGAGACTTACAGCTGAGATCGCAGACCGCCACTGGACAAACACGGAAACTGCTGTACATGAAGAGCCGATGAAATTGATCAACGCGCCGATTCGCGCTGCCCGCAGGGGCGGGCGAGCGGCATAAAGGCTCGTTAGACTTCGCCAAGTTGGAGCCCGCACTTCGCGGCACCCCAGTGGTCGAATCTTACCAGGCGCGGGTTTTTTGCGCCGGTATCCCGAACCGACTTCGGCAATCACACTTAACAACTTAGAAATTTATGAAACCAATACTTCGAGTTAACCACAAACAGCGCGGCTCACGTCGCGACAACCGCTCAAGGCGTAGTCACCAGAGTTTTCCTCTAACGGATTACAACTATCGTCCAACAGCGGAAAGCCAGGTGAATTCCTCCGCCGGCTGGCGGGCCACTAAGTCGCCCGCCTTCCACAAATTAAGCAGTGAACTCTTGGGCGTAGAAGCAAGCCGGGATTATGTCGCTGAGCTTTTGTTTTTCGTTCTGATCACTGGGATCGCGGCCTGGCCAGTCGTGTCCATGCTCATCGCAGTGACTCGCCTGGTTAGGAATTACTAGGAGCGAGAAAAGACCGTTTCGGCCAGGCGCCGATTGACAAACGCCGGCTGACGCTTGTTCTGAAATTGTCCGGGATTACAACTTCGCGTAAACGCCGAGCAGCGGACGGCGCGATGGTGTCGGCGAACGGAAATCGCTGACGAAACCATTCTTAGTGCGAAACTCGACATGACCGACGCTGCGTGAAGTCCCATATACGAGCACCGAGCCGATTGGCGCGGAGAATGGATCATTCACTGAGAGTCTTTTGAATCCGTAATTGCTGACGAGCTCTTGAGCAGCGTCTCTTGCGAGTTCGCTCTTGGGGCGGGAATCGATGACACCAGAAGCGAGCAATGCCTCTTTGACATAATGCCAGCACATCGAGCGCGAATGCGCGTGGGCGCGTTCCTCCGCGATGCTCGCTGCTTGCATCAACCTGCCATCGATGTGGCGATCAACCCTGCCGAAGGGATAAACGATCTGCTTGGGATAGTACTGACTGATTACGGGGATCGATTCCTTTTTGCCCTCCGGGGTTTTGAAGCTGAAAAGGCCAAGGTGCTTCGTTGTCTTGTTTACGGTTTGTTGATCCATTGGCCGCACAGGCTCGGCCACGAACGTTTGCGCTGAATCTTTGGCGATTGCTTGCGCCGGCTCTTTCTTGACCGGCTGAGCCAGTTTCTTCGCGACAACCGGCGCCCGCTGTTTCGTGATCGCGTGCAGTGGCTTATCCGTTTCCTGCACCGATTTACTGGTGATGATTTGCACCATGCCGTCGGCAGCCTTTTGATCGTGGCTCGCAAGACTCAACGTTGCTGGAGCCAATCCTTGCGCGCGAAGAGCTCCGCCGGAAATGACGAGAAGCGATAGGGTTGTGAAGGCCAAAAAGGCCGGTCGTTTCTCCACGAACGCGAGGTATGCCGGGAATCGCGGCGCTAGGCAAGCTTTTTTTTTGAAAAAATGCGGGGCCAGAAAAGCGGCGCCCACCCACCGGCTTCCAGCCGCCCGTGTGCCTATCTCTTGTTAGTCGTCGGGGAAATAATCCGGCGCAAATCGGAGCGGTGGAGCAAATGTCTCGTCACGGTCGATCATAGCGCGACGATGCCGGCGAGGGAGCAATTCGTCTTGGTCAGAGTCAGGCGCGACGATCGTTGTGCGGCCGGAGGGCGTGCGGTAAATCAACCTTCCATCGGACGTAATCCCGACCATTCGAGCGCGCACTGAGCCAACACGACGCGGCGACGCCGAGGCGACGGACTTCTTTTTGCCTTGGAAACTTGATTGGCCGGCAGTGGCAGGTTGTTGCGACGCCCCATCAGGTTGTGACGATAGCTTCGTCTCGTCCGCAGAAGAGGACGAACTTTCCGCGATCGCTGCTGGCGAACTTGCTTCGGAAGCGTTGGGAGCAGCGACCTGCGATTGGCCATTTGATGTCTGTGCCTGCTGAAGATCCGGCGACGAAACCCGAGGCGAGTTGGAAACCGTGGCCGCGTTCACCGACGGCTGGCTCGCAGACGGCACACCCACGTTCCCCCCTTGCGATGCTACAGCCGCCCCGAAAGCTGCCGGGGTTGTAGTCGAAGCAATTCGGACTGCTGGCGGTGGCGAAGATTCGGGAACCCCGATCAAAACGCCGATCGGTTTTGTTTCGCGAACCTGGGACATGATTCTGCTAATCGACTCCGGCAACAAGACGGCGGCGATCACTGCTGCGGCGAGCAAAAGCGCGGCAACCGGCAACGCTATTCGCAAGAACCGCCTCGGTCGAGGCTCGACCCGCCGTGGAATTGTTGTCCTGTACGGAATGCCATACTTGTCGGCGAGCGCTCGCCGACGTTCGATTTTCAGCAAGCATTCGCGGATCATCTCCGCCAGCACGACCAAATCCTTCGGTCGTTGATCGGGATTGCGATGCAACATCCGGACAAGCAAGGTTCGCAACGGTTTTGGAAACTTTGAGAACTTTGGAGGCCGCTGGAGCTCCTCAGCCGAAAGTGCGACGCCTGTCAGAAGAAAGTAAAGTGTCGCACCGAGCGAATAAACTTCTGGACGGATATCCCTGGTTCCATGCGCTAACCGTTCGGGGTTGGCAGACTGTTCCGCAGAGGGTGCTTGCTCGCGCGCCTCAAAACTTTCAGGCTGGAGCTCGTGGCCGGCCCTGAGTGTGGGTAAGCCGAAGTTAATTAATTTCACCAGTGGCCAACTGCCTTCGGGTGTCTGCCCTGGGACGACGATGATGTCAGAGGGCTGAATTGGGGGATATGGAAGCCTGTGAAAACTCGCGGATGAGAGCACGCTCACGATTTGCTCAGCCACTCGCAATGCGGCATCAGCCGGCATCGGGCCGCGATCGGCCACCCACGCTGCAAGCGTTTCACCTGGCAGGTGCTCTGAAACGCAAACAAAATTTCCGCCTTCACGTCCAAAATCGAAAACTTTCGCGATATTGATGTGACGCAGCATCTGCGCGGCGCGTGCCTGCTCCTCCAACTGCTCCCGGACGCCCGGATCGATGCCTTCAAGAGGAATGAGCTTTAGATCAACTGGCTCACGAGATCTTTCGTCCACCGCTTCGTAAGTAATCGCTGCAGCGTCCCGGCTGATTTCACGCGGAGCGCCGTCCGATGCGAGGCAGACGCGGTAATGCTGAAGGTAGATTGTGCGCTCCATAACCGGGTCCCTTTGGCTGCGGCGAAGCCATCATACTCGCCCCGCTGCCACTGATTCAACATCGATTTTGGCAGCGAGTTGCTTCGCGTAAACCCGATCACGCTCTAATTTTGGGCATTGCGCTTGAATCGAAAATCGCGAATCTAAAATCCCAAACCGCATACCCCGTGGTGTAACGGTAACACAGCGCCCTTTGGAGGCGTTATTCTTGGTTCGAATCCAAGCGGGGTAGCCACGTAAAAGCGCCTTCGACGCTCACGTGGCTGCGCCCGCCAGAACGATTACCCCTGTCTAACTAGAAATTTCTCGAAAGTAATGTCTCAGTTGCCGGCGCAGGACGCGTCGTCCTCCACCGCTCTTCAGATAGCGTTCTAGCCCTTCGGCGTCGAGTCGCTCAGTGTATGCTTCATAGTAGATGAGTTTCCACGGCCGCGGTGCCGTGTTGCAAATCACGTACCCTGTTTATGTTCAGATAACCGTTGCCTCAAATCCGTGGTGTAGCCGATGTGAAAACCGCCATCTGCGATCGAGTGCAGAACATAGACGTAAAACATTGCTCTTGCTTCTAGCTGTTGAGCCGCGTGAGGCGAAGCCTTTTGCGCGGTTCGCAAATCGGTCTAATCGGCGTATATTTGGAGTCCGCCTTATGAAGGAATTGAACATAGAGAAACTGCACATCACCGTTGGCGATCAGGAGATTGTTCGTGGGCTGACTCTCCGTGTGCCTCGGGGCGAGGTGCATGCGCTCATGGGCCCAAATGGCTCAGGAAAAAGCACGCTGGCCAAAGTGTTGGCTGGTCACCCCGATTATCATGTAACCGCCGGCAAGGTGTTGATGGACGGAGAAAATCTCCTTGAACTTGATCCCGATGAGCGGGCACGACGCGGTTTGTTTCTGGCCTTCCAGTATCCGAGCGAAATCCCAGGGGTCACAATCGCAAACTTTCTCCGTGCAGCGTTGCAATCGCGTCTGCCGGAAGGCGAAGAGCTCGAAGCGACCGACTATTACGCGAAGCTTTATGAAAAAATGGAACTGCTCGGCATGGATCGGTCGTTTACGTCCCGGGCAGTCAATGAGGGTTTCTCAGGCGGCGAAAAAAAGCGCGCCGAGATTCTGCAATTAGCGATGCTCGAGCCAAAATATGCCGTCCTCGATGAGACCGATAGTGGCCTGGACATCGACGCGCTCAAGACCGTGGCGCATGGGGTAAATTCATTGCGCGGACCAGATCTTGGCATATTGTTAATCACGCACTATCAGCGCCTCCTGAACTACATCGTTCCAGACTACGTCCATGTGATGGTGGCTGGGCGAATGGTTAGGAGCGGGCGGAAAGAACTCGCTCTCGAGCTCGAAGAGAGAGGTTACGATTGGGCACGCGAAGGGGCGACTGAACCAGCGTTTAGGTAAAACAGGGCAAAATTCACAATGAAAACTGAGACTTCTGCAGTCAATATTAATCGAAGCATCGGGGACTTCTCTTATCCGGAAGCTCACGTGCGCGATGCTGGCACCGGCCTGAGCGAACGAACCGTTCGCTACATTTCGGACGTCAAAGAGGACCCGGATTGGGTGCGTGAATTCCGGCTCAGAGGGCTCAAGACGTTTCTGGAAAAACCGCTCCCCACGCATTGGGCGAGCAAGGATCTCGAAGCAATCGACTTCGACAAAATCCGTTACTATCTCTCTCCCGGGACCGAGGCGAAACGCAGCTGGGATGAAGTGCCGGACGATATTAAGCGCACGTTTGAGCGTCTCGGCATTCCCGAGCAAGAGCGAAAATTTCTTGCCGGTGTAGAAGCGCAGTTCGATAGCGAGGCAGTCTATTCGAACATCAAGAAAGCGGTCGGCGAACAGGGTGTCATTTTCGTTGGCTCGACCGAAGGACTAAAACATTATCCGGAAATTTTTCGGAAATGGTTCGGCAAAGTCATTCCGATTGCCGACAACAAATTTAGCGCGCTGAATTCGGCTGTGTTCAGTGGCGGCTCGTTCATTTACGTCCCGCCCGGCGTGAAGGTGAAACATCCACTGCAGGCTTACTTCCGCATTAACGCCGAAAACTTCGGGCAATTCGAGCGTACCCTCATCATTGCGGATGAAGGCTCGGAAGTGACTTACATGGAGGGCTGCACGGCGCCGAAGTTTAACACGCCGACATTGCACAGCGCTGTCGTGGAGCTCGTCGCTCTGAAAGGCGCAAAGATTCAGTACATCACGGTGCAGAACTGGGCTTCGAACGTTTTCAACCTGGTGACCAAACGCGGAATCGCGCATGAAAACGCCGAGGTGAAATGGATCGATTGCAACATCGGTTCACGCCTCACCATGAAATATCCGGGCGTCATCATGAAGGGTCGCAAAGCACGCGGTGAAGTTCTCTCCATCGCGCTCGCCAACGACGGCCAGCACCAGGACACCGGCGCCAAGATGATTCACGCTGCCGATGAAACGACCAGCAACATTATCTCTAAATCGATCTCGATCGGAAAAGGCCGCGCCACTTATCGCGGGCTAGTTCACGTGCCGAAGCACCTGAAACATTGTAAAAATAATACTGAGTGCGACGCCCTGCTGATCAACGCGACGTCGCGAACGGACACGTATCCTGCGATTACCGTACGCGGCACCGGCAATGCCGTCCAACACGAAGCCAGTGTCAGCCAGGTCAGCTCGGACCAAATTTTCTACATGCAACAGCGCGGTCTCACCGAAGCGCAGGCGATGAGCTTGAGCGTCAACGGCTTTGTCAACGATCTCGTCCGCCAGTTCCCGATGGAATACAGCGTCGAGCTCAAACGGCTGATCGAGCTGGAGATGGAAGGCTCGGTCGGGTAACCGTTTTCGCCATCACACTTTGCTGTAGCGGCGGTCTCTGACCGCCGTTCTGCTCTGAGGTAATACGATGTTTTCAGTCGCAAATCACGAACTGGTCAAATCCGCGCCGATTCTCTCCGAGCCGAGTGATCTGCGCGAATTTCCAGATTGGTTCCGCGACCAACAGAGCGCCGCCTGGAAAGAATTCGAAGGGTCGCCGACCCCGACCCGAAAAGATCAGGCCTGGCGATTTTCCAATGTCGCCCTTCTCGATCTGGCGCCGTTCAGAACCAGTCCCCCGCTTTCTGAAGACGACCGCAAAAATGTTCTGAAGTATTCCCGTGGGCTCGACAAATACGCGGCGCGAATGGTTTTCGCGAACGATCAATTGATCGAGCGCGACGTCGTTTCTGAAGATCTGAAAAGACGCGGAGTGATTTTTCAACCGCTCGAACGCGCAATGGTGGAGCACGCCGATCTCTTCCGAAAATATTTCATGTCCACTGAAGCGAGACTTGGTTCGGCTAAGTTCGCTGCGCTGCACAAGGCACTCGTTTCGTCGGGAACATTCTTGTTCGTGCCGCGCGGACTCGAGATCAAAGAACCGATCGAAATCTTTCATTGGCTGCGACACGAAAACATGTCGGTTTTCCCGCATCTGCTCCTCGTCACCGACGAATTGGCGAAAGTTACTGTGATCGAGCATTTCCGCTCGTGCGATCAGCACGCGGCTGGGTTTGCCTGTGGCGTGAACGATCTCATCGCCGGGCCGGGCGCGAAGGTAAACTACGTGTGCGCACAAAACTGGGCGGAAAACGTAATCGCCTTACAAATGAACTCAACCACGGTCGATCACGATGCCTCCGCGATGAGCCTGAATTTGCATCTGGGCGGGAAATATTCGCGCTTCGAAAGTTTGAGCCGGCTCATCGGCGAAGGCGGCCGAAGTGATTTGCTCGCTGTCGCCGTCGCCAAACACCAACAGGAATTCGATGCTCGCACATTGCAGGACCACATCTCACCGCACACCGCCAGTGATCTTCTTTACAAAAATGCGCTCGACGATCGCGCGCGCACCACTTTCGGCGGTCTCATCCGCGTTGAACCGCACGCCCATTTCACTGACGCGTATCAAAAAGTTCGTAATCTCCTTTTAAGCGACGATTCCGAAGCCAACTCAATGCCCGGCTTGGAAATTCTCGCCGACAACGTCCGTTGCACCCACGGCGCAACGTCCGGCCAAATCGACGAAGACCAACTCTTTTACCTTCGCTCCCGCGGCATCCCGGCCAAAATCGGCCAACGTCTCCTCGTGACCGGCTTTTTGGACGAAGTGATCCAGCGACTCAATCACTCGGTAATAGGCGACTACTTGCACGGGATGATCGAAGAGAAATTCGCTGCATGAAATCCGGGGAGCGCGTGCGTCTCGCCGAAACACCATCTGGAGTTATTAGACGCAAACGTCCAAGTTATCTCTCTCCCAGCCCTTCCTCAGTATTTAGCTCGAAATTAATTTTTACGTCGTAATGATCGCCTTTGATTAGACCAGCTGGCGGCGAGTCAACCTCGGTGACTTGTTTCGCAACTGCTGCAACGGATTCATTCACAACAGCGTTTTCTGACGGCTTGATGATTTCGAATTTGGAAACGTGCCCATCCTTTTCGATGCGGACTCTGACCAAGGTCGAAATTTTGGCGCCGGTGGGCACATGGGCGGTCGGCTGAATCCAGGCGCTGTAAAAACGATCGTGCAACATGTTCCCATACCAGCCGAATTCCGACGCGCCGCTCCCGCCGCCGGACACGGCGGACTGCAGACCGCCGCTCCTTGTCTGAGCGCTTTTCTCATTTTTCTCTGACTTCCCGCTCGCTTTTGCCGAACCTGGTTTCGGTTTTGACGACGGTTTAGGGGAAGCCTTCGCCACCAGAGTTTTCTTTGGAGCCGGTTTCGGGATTGGTTTTGGCGTTGCCTTCGGTTTTGGTGTGGGCGTCGCAGTCGACTTGGGCGTGGAAGCGGCTGTTGGTGTCGGTTTCGGGGTCGGCGATGGCAATTCGATTTCGCTCTTCGCTGTCACTACGGCAAGCTTCTTTTCGTACTCTTCGTCCTCGTTCGATGGTTTCAGTGTCTCGGGCGGACTTGCATGCTTGGGTGGTGACGATGGTTCGCTTTCCGATTCTCCAGCCGCGAGACCCCCACCGCTGCCTAACCAAACGATACTCTCCGGATTTGATGAAGCCCTAGCGGCGAGACTCCAGCGAATCAGCCCGGCGATCAGTGCGACATGCGCGAAAGCGATCAGCGTAACGTTTCGCCAAAAACGGCTGTCCCTTCCCGTGGTCATTTTAACCACGAATGGACACGAATGAACACGAATTCATAAGGCGGGCCGCCGACCCGAGCAGAAGCGAAGGTTTGGGAATGGGGTGACATGTCACCGCTTTGGAAAGCACGGACATGTCCGCCCACTCCGGATTTCTGTTTCATTCGCATCAATTCGCGTGTTTCGCGGCCACCTCTTCTTCTCTTCGTGTCTATTAGTGTTGATTCGTGGTTGCTCGGGTGGCGATGCCGAGCTTGGTGATTCCCGCCCGTTGCAGAGCGTCCATTAACCCAATTAATTTTTGCACGGGCAATTCGCGATCAGGTCGAATCACGATCGCGATATCCGGATTCTTCTGTTTCAACTCGCTCAGTTGTACGGTGAGTGTTCTCAAATCGACTACCTGATTATTAAAACGGATCGTCTCGGCGCGATCGATCGAGACGGTTTGCACTTGTGACTTATTGATCGGCGGACTCTTCGCGCCGCTGGATGGGATCACCAGGTTCATGCTGCTCTCGAGCAGCGGCGTGGTGATCATGAAAATGATGAGCAGCACAAACGCCAGATCAAGCAGCGGCGTGACATTGATTTCGCTGAGCGTGGAGAGACTCTGGCGTTGCGAATAGCGTCTCATCTGTTCCCCATTGGACGTTGGACGTTGCGTAGCGCGATTGAAAAACGCCCAACGCTCAATAACAGAGGCGTGCTCATCTCCGCAATGCGGCCTCCCGTGCGCCGTGATCGACATACTTATGCTCGAACTCGGACGCTAGCTCGGCAGCGAAGTTGTCCATTTCCACGATGATCCCGCGAATGCTGGTAACGAGAAAATTGTAACCGAACATCGCCGGGATGGCGACGCACAGCGCGGTGACCGTGGTGATAAGTGCGCCGGACACACCCGGTGCCATCGCCACGAGATTTGGCGAGCCGGCCTCGGCCACGCCGGTGAACGCGTCCATCACGCCCCAGACCGTGCCGAGCAATCCGAGAAACGGCGAACCGCTCACTGCTGTGGCGAGCAAAATCATCTGCGATTCGAGTGAAAGCGCCGTTTCGCCCACTGCGCGTTCCATTGCCGCGTTCACCGCGCCCATTTGCGCCGGCGAAATCTTCTCTGCGATTTCGAGTCGTGCGCGAAAAGTATCATCCACTTCAGGTGAACCGAGCAGATGAAACGTCATTTCTTCGCAGCCAGCCCGATACACATTGAAAACCGGCGACCCCGGAAAGCGCGCGTTTTTTTCGAATAAACGCAGCGGTTGTCGATCTTGCCTGAACGCGGCGAGGAACCGCGCGTTCTGCTTTCGAGCGAATCGGATCACGCGCAATTTCGTGATCATGATCGACCAACTGAAAATCGACACGACGGCGAGAAGAGAGAGAACCACTTTCCCTGCGATCGTCGCGTGATCGAACGCAAACAAGAGACCGCCGCCGGCTGCTACGATTTCCGGAACGAGCATTTCCGCGTCACCGGCATAAGTAATAACGCCGTTTCGCGGAAACGAAAGAAAGATTCGAATCCCAAAGCACGAATTTTATTTTACCGGCATCTTCCTCGGAAAGGTCGGTCGCGATTTCGCAGCGGCAACGAATGCGACGCCGATGACAATCAGGAAGAACGAAAAGAATTGGCCGCGCGTGAATGGGCCAATCAACTCGGCGTCCGGTTCGCGAAAATTTTCGATCACGATCCGGAAAATCGCATAGCAGATGAAAAAAAGTCCGGTCAGAACTCCGTTCGGTTGGCGGGTGCGCGTCCGCACAAACCACAAAATGGCGAACAGAACAATCCCCTCGAAGAAGGCTTCATAAAGCTGTGATGGATGGCGCGCTGACAAGATTGAGCGCAGCGCCGTCGCCACTTGTGGCTGAGTATGCACCCTGCCGATGATCGCGTCCGGAGTGGTCAGCGACGGATCAATCTGCGCACACGCCACAACAGCCCGGTCCGCTTCCTGTGGATGATCGAGCAGCTCCTTTGGGAATTGCATGGCCCAGGCAACATTCGTGATCCGCCCATAAAGCTCGCCGTTGATGAAATTAGCGCAGCGGCCGAAGAACAATCCGATCGGCGCGGTCACCACCAGATTATCGCCCAGGTTCGTCCACGAGATTTTGTGCCGGTGGGCGTAGTAAAACGTGAACGCCAAAAGGCCGAACATGCCGCCATGGCTCGACATGCCACCCTCCCAGACGCGCAAGATCGACAGCGGCTCACGCAGCATTTCGGGCTTATAGAAGAAAACGTAGCCGAGCCGCCCGCCGATGATTACGCCGAATAGCGCGCAGCCGGTGATAAAGTCGCCGACTCGTTGCGGCGGCAGATCGGCGAATCCGCGTTTGGCCAACCAAAGGAAAACGAGATAGCCGCAGATGAATGCGAGCACATAAGCAAGGCCGTACCATCGCGGCCCAACATTATCGTAGATCCGAAAAATGATCGGATCGAGGCTATGCAGATAGTAGGCAAGCATTTAGTTTGGCGATTGTCACTGATGTCGCTGATACTCGCAATCAAAACGCGTGTCATCCCGAGCCGCGGAGACGGCGAGGGACCTCACAGAGACTAATTGATCACGCAATTTAGATTGGTGCCGCGCACTTCACTTGCGAGATCCTTCGCTCCGCTCAGGATGACCCCACTGTTTTAGCGCGCGATGTGTTCAACACTTTTCTCAAAAACGGCGCGGTGCGGCTCACTCGGTTCTTGGCGACCTGTTCGGGCGTGCCGGTTGCAACAACTTCGCCGCCTGCATCACCGGCTTCAGGGCCAAGATCGACAATGTAATCTGCTTCCGCAATCACACTGAGGTTGTGTTCAATCACGATCACCGTGTTTCCTTCGTCCACGAGCCGATGCAGCACGTTGAGGAGCAGTTCAATGTCGGCCATGTGCAGGCCAATGGTCGGTTCCTCGAGCAAATACAATGTCGATCCCGGCTCGCGCATTTTTCGGAGCCGCTCGTTCGCGGCGCGGCTCACTCCGCGTTTCAATTGCGTAACCAGTTTCAGCCGTTGCGCTTCGCCGCCACTCAACGTCGGACTCGGTTGCCCTAGCTTGAGGTAACCGAGGCCTGTTTCGACTAGCAAGGAAAGCGGACGCACAATTTTTGGATGCGCCGAAAAAAATTGTGCGGCCTCCTCGATCGTCATCTCCATCACGTCGCCGATGGATTTTTCATTGTAGAGAACTTCCAGCGTCTGCGGATTGTAACGCCGGCCGCGGCAGTCTTCGCACGGCACATAACTGCTGGGCAGAAAATTCATTTCCAGCTTGATCAAGCCTTGGCCCTTGCACCTCTCGCAACGACCGCCTTCGGCGTTGAATGAAAACCGGCTCGCGGAATACCCGCGCACGCGCGAGACCGGCAGTTGCGCGTAAAGATGCCGAATCTCGTCGAACACTTTCACGTACGTGCCCGGCGTCGAGCGCGACGTTTTACCGATGGGCGATTGATCGACTTCGTAAACGGCGGCGATCTGGGGAGCATGCGCGTCCCGCGCGTTGGTTTCGGCGTCGCGCCGAAACAGGCTTTCCTTGAAATACACTTCGGAGTCCCTGATAGGGGAAGCGCGCGATCGCGAGACGCGCTCGCTATCACGTTCGCCGCGGCGAATCCGTCCTGTCGCGGACGAGCCGCGCACACTCGCCAGAGATGCGCGAACTGTCGGGAGGATTACATCGTGCATCAGCGTCGATTTTCCCGAACCAGAAATTCCAGTGATCACCGACAGTCTGCCGACAGGGCAACGAACATCGATGTCTTTCAGATTGTTCGCGCGCGCGCCGTGAATCTCGATCCAGTTTTCCACCTCGCGCAGTGATCGGCGCGATCCGCGAATGGGATGGCGTACCGGCGCTTTAAGGCACCGGGCGGTCTCGGAATTTGGATTTCGCTCGATATCGCGCAGCGTTCCAGTCGCCACAACTTCGCCGCCGTGCAGCCCAGCACGCGGCCCGAGATCGACGATGTGATCGGCGCATCGCATGGTCTCTTCGTCGTGCTCAACGATAATCAGTGAATTGCCCTTGTTGCGGAGAGCGGTGAGCGTTTCGAGGAGACGCACGTTGTCGCGTGGATGCAGCCCGATCGTCGGTTCGTCGAGCACGTAAAGGACGCCGCGCAAATTCGAGCCAAGCTGCGCAGCCAACCGGATTCGCTGCGATTCGCCGCCGCTCAACGTTTTTGCCGAACGTCCGAGCGCGAGATAACCAAGTCCGACATTTTCCATAAAACGCAGTCGCTGTTGGATCTCGGGCAAAAGACCAGCTGCAATCGTTTGGTGCGTGTCTTTGAATTTCAACCTGTCAATCGTGCGCGCTGCTTCACTGGCAGAGAGGTTCGTGAATTGATCGATGGTGTAGCCTTGCACCCGCACGTGGCGCGCCACAGCGTTCAGACGCGAGCCGCGACAACTCGGGCATTCGCGCGCTTCACCTTCGTCGATCCACTCCGATTCGCGCTCTGCTGCGAGCTCGCTTTCCAAAATCGATTCACCATCACGGCTCTCTCCCGTTTGAAGGTCTTGGTCCCAGATTTCGCCGAACCCACCACATTCTTCGCAGGCGCCGTGAGGGGAATTGAATGAAAACAAGCGCGGATCGAGCTCCTCAAACGCGCGGCCACATCTTGGACAGCTCATCTCCGTGCTCGCCACCGTCAGCCGATTTCTTGAATCGAGCAGACGTGCTGTGCCGCGCCCGATCTCCAGCGCGCGGCGGGCAATGTCGCGCGCGTGGGTGATTCGCTTCCGATCGATTACGCCGACGACGACGTCGATGGTGTGCTCTTTGAAACGCTCGAGTTTCCGAAAGTCTCGGATCGGGACAAGCCGACCGTCGACATAAAGCATGTCGAATCCCTGGCGTTCCGCCCAGCGCGCCACGTCCGAATGAAAACCTTTGCGCGCTTTCACCAGTGGCGCGAGGACCTTCAGCGGCCTGTGCTTCGCGACCGCTCCGATCTGTTTTACAATCGATGCCACGCTCTGTTTTGCGACCGGTAAATCGCAGTCTGGACAAAATTGCGTTCCGGTTTTAGCAAACAGGAGCCGAAGGAAATGGTAAACTTCCGTGACCGTTGCGACGGTTGATTTGCCTCCGCCACGCGTGACGCGTTGCTCGATTGCCACGCTCGGCGGCAATCCGGTGACCAGATCGACATCGGGTTTTTCGAGTTGCTCGACGAATTGTCGCGCATACGGCGACATGCTGTCGAGAAAACGGCGTTGCCCTTCGGCGAACAAGATGTCGAACGCGAGAGTCGATTTGCCCGAGCCGCTTAAGCCGGTGATTACCACCAGCTGCTCGCGGGGAATTTTGACGTCGATGTTCTTCAGGTTGTGCTCCCGTGCGCCGTGGACTTGGATCGCGCCATTGCGCCTACTCACGCGAAATCGTGGAACGGTTTCTGCAGCTCGCGCCATCTCAACGGGGTCATCCTGAGCGTAGGTGAAGGATCTCTCCAACTCGCGCGAGATTTTGTGAGGTCCCTCCCCAGCTACTTGGTCAATCCTTTCGCTGCAGGGAGATTTGCGCGTTGCAAGTAGCTGGGTCGGGATGACACGTAGCGCTTTAATAGTTTTTGGAAGCACGCGTCGCAGAAATTGTCCGGTATGCGAATTCTCTGTCTTCGCAATTTGCTCGGGCGTTCCCACAGCCAGGACTTCGCCGCCCGCGTCGCCAGCTTCCGGGCCAAGATCGACGATCCAATCAGCGCACTTGATCACTTCCAAATTGTGCTCGATCACGACGATCGAATGTCCGCGATCGACGAGCCGCTGAAACAATCGCAGCAGCATCGCCACGTCATCGAAATGCAGTCCGGTCGTCGGTTCGTCGAAGATGAAGAGATTGCCAGTTTCGGACGCGTCCGACAAATGTCGGACTAATTTCAGCCGCTGCGATTCACCGCCAGAAAGTGTGTTCAACGGCTGGCCCAGCCGCAAATAACCTAGCCCGACTTCCTCGAGCACTTTCAGCCCGCTGGAAATTTCTGTCCCGCGCTCGTCGCCGATCCGAACAAAGAACTGAATGGCTTCGCCCACCGTTAGCTTGAGAACTTCATGAATTGATTTTCCCTGCAATTGAACTTTCAACACGTGCGGCTGAAAGCGTTTGCCTTCGCATTCCGCGCACCGCACGAAAAGATCGCTCAAAAACTGCATCTCGATCTTTTCGTAGCCCGTGCCTGAGCAACGCTCGCAACGACCGTTGCCGGAATTAAACGAGAACGCGGCCGCGGCAAGTCCCTGCGTCATCGCTTCCGGCTGCGCGGCAAACAATTCCCGAACACGATCGAACAATCCGAGATAAAGAATCGGAGTGGAACGCGGCGTTCGCGCCAGCGGCGATTGATCGACCATCACCACGTCGCGAACCCGGTGCGCGCCGATCACCGATTTGCATGCGCCCGGCTCCTGATCTGATGATTGACCCTTTGCACGCAACAGATTTCGATAAAGCACGTCGTGAATCAGCGTGGATTTCCCGGAACCGGAAACACCCGTCACACATGTAAACACTCCGAGCGGCAGATCGACGTCGATGTTCTTCAAATTGTGCTGCCGCGCGCCAACAATCCTGATTGATGACGTCCATTTTCGGCGCGATTTAGGTATCGCAATTGATTTGCGATGCGTCAGGTAATCGCGCGTGAGTGATTGGGGAGCGCGGGCGCCCGCGCTCCCCAGGCGCAAACCTTCACGCGAGAGAAAATCATCGAGTGGTCCGTTCCAGACCAATTCGCCGCCGCGTTCGCCGCGCCCCGGGCCGAGATCGATCAAATTATCTGCGGCACGAATGATTTGTTCCTCGTGCTCGACCACAAGCAGCGTGTTGCCTTTGTCGCGTAAATTATACATTATGCGCACCAGCTGGCCGACATCGCGCGGATGCAACCCGATGCTCGGTTCGTCCATGACAAAGAGCGTGTTCACGAGCGATGCGCCAAGGCATGTGGTGAGGTTCACACGCTGAACTTCGCCGCCGCTCAACGTGCGCGTCGAGCGATCGAGCGTGAGATAGCCGACGCCCACCTCGCAGAGATAATTCAGGCGCGCGCAGATTTCATCCCGCAACATCTGGGCGGTTGAATCATGTGGGGAAATTTCCAGTGCGCGAAGGAAATCGCGCGCATCAGAAATGGAAAGGCTCTGAAATTCTGGAAGCGTTAACTGTAGTGGCGCTCTGCGAGCGCCGTCTCGGCGATGATAGGCCGCCGCTACAATTTTGTAATTCAACGCGTCCGGTTGGTAGCGTCCGCCATTGCACTTGGGACACCTGATGTAGGCGCGATAGCGGCTGAGCAGGACGCGCATATGCATCTTGTAAGTTTTGCTCTCGAGCCAGCGAAAGAAGCCGCGGACGCCGTACCACCGATCGTTTTCGTAATCTTCATCAGTGTATTCGCCGTCGCGCTTCTCGCCTTCGATGACGAAAGCCTGATCGGCCTTGGGCAATTCCTCGAACGGCACACTGACGTCGATTTCCTGGCGGGCGCATGCGCGGAGCAAGTCTTTTTGTGATTCGCCGAACTCAGCGCCGCGAAAAACGCGCACCACACCTTGTTTGATACTGAGGCCTGGGTCTGGAATCGCCTTATTTAGATCAATTGAGATCGTGCGACCGAACCCGCGGCACTCCGGACATGCGCCGAGCGGGTTATTAAAACTGAAAAGCCCTGGTGTCGGCGGGCGAATGTCCACATCGCAATACGCACAGTGCCAACCCGTGGAGAAGGGCATTGCTGTAGTGGAGGCCGTGTCGGTCGCACTTGTGGGCTCCGCAGGCGACACGCCTGTCTCCACAGGAATCACATTTACTTTCCCTTTGCCGAAACGCAGCGCCGTTTCGATCGCTTCGACTAATCGCACGCGATTTTCTTCGCTGATCGCGATGCGATCCTGAATCACCTGCACGCGTCCCGAAAGCTTTCGGGATTTGATTTTCGGATCGGCGTCGGTACGCACGATTTCGTCATCGAGCCAAACGCGCAGGTAGCCCTGCTGTTGAAGAAAATCGAAAAATGCCCGTGGCGCGGTCTTCGCGGGAACTGCCACCCAAAACGTGATGAGGATGTTCTTTCCTGCGCAATCGCGCAGAATCCGCTCGGCGATCGACTGTGCAGTTTCCGGTCGAATTTCGCGACCGCAATTCGGACAGAAGGCGCGAGCCACGCGCGGCCAGAGCAACTTTAGATAGTCGTTTATCTCTGTCATCGTGCCCACTGTTGAGCGTGATGTTTTGACGGGGTTCGATTGCTCGATCGCAATGGCTGGCGGGATGCCACGGATGTCGTCCGCGCGCGGTTTGTCCATGCGGTCGAGGAACTGCCGCATGTACGGCGAAAAGGTTTCGACGTAACGGCGCTGGCCCTCGGCGTAAATTGTCTCAAAGGCCAGACTCGACTTGCCGCTCCCGCTCGGACCGGTGACGACCGTCAGTTTCCCCAGCGGAAGATCGACGTCGATACCCTTGAGATTATTCTGCCGCGCTCCGCGAATTTCGATGCAATCATGCGTGTCCGACACTCTGGCACGCGCTATCTTCGCAACCTTCGAACCCACTGGAAACAATTCCAGATTGCGGGGCGATTCGCAACCTGTAGCCGCTTCGCTCTGCGAAGCGCACGATGGCCCGTTAATCCCGCATGCCTTACGTCGCCCACAGGGCGACGGCTACAGTGACGCTATTCTTTAAATCGCGCGGCGAGTCGTTCGCGCTGCTCGAGAAGCTCTTCGGGCACGACGCCGCCTAACGAATCGAAAAACTCTTTGTGCGCGGCTAATTCCCTCTGCCACTCCTCGTGATCGATCCCGAGCAGTTCGGCGACGCATTGATGTTCTGATGCGAAGTCCTACTCGCGCAGCCACCAAAAGATATGGTCACGTAGAGACTCGCCTTCTCCGTAGCGAACGGATGTGTATCCGACCGATCTCATCGGAATTTCAGACGGCGCTAGCAGCAAATCGTTCGCCAGCAAAAATCCGCCGGGCTTAAGGACTGTTGAGATGTTCTGGAGTGCCAGCGCTTGCTCGAGAGAATCGTAATAAACGAAAACGTTTGTCGCGATCACGAGGTCGAATCGTTCTTTGATCGGCGGACCAAGTTGTTCGAGGACGAAATTCAGATCGACCGGTTGGCAAGACATGACAACCTGTGGACGAATCCGAACTGCGCGTGTCTCCAAATCCTTGAGCGCCGGTGGCGGTTGAATTGGAGCGACCGGGTCGCCGATGGCGCTCCCAAACGCGCGCCAGTACTCGATCGCATCAGGGGCCCACGGCCGCGATTCTCTCGGAAGTTGCACAACATATGCTTCTCCAGTTCTGGCGCGCTCATGCAGGCGGCGCAGATGCCCAAGCACTTCCGGACTGATGTCGAACGCGACGATGTCGATCTTTCCAGCTTGTGCGAGCCCAAGTTGCACCAGCGAATCGTAAATCGCGAAAGGTTGCAGCGTCTGGAGCGGATAAAAGTCGTAGCCGTAATCTTTATCGGTGAAATCCAAGCCGGGTCCGATCACTGCGACGCGACTGATGGATCCTTTACGAACTGCCCCGCGAGTTTTCATGTCGCGCAGTGCGGCGCTGATGCCGAAGCTGAAAAGAATCTTCGTGTCGAGGGCGATGCCGCGCTCGCGAAACGCGCCCGAACCTGCGGAAGGGTCGATCTTCGGGTCGCTCTCGCGCATTGCGTCATCAGACTGTTGCTTCAAGGCACGCTGTTCCCGCGCGACGCGCTCGAGATTTTCCAAGACGAAAGCTTTTGCCTGTTCATAGGCGCCGGGGCTGTCGATGTTCAGACCGCGCCGTCCGAGTACACTTCGCACAAACGCGAGCCGCTCATTGCCACGCGGATTGCGCACGCCGCGCAAAAAATCGTTCAGTCGCGATTGCAGCAGTGGATCATCAGCCTCGAGGATTCCCCACGCGCGCGGTTGATCGGTAAACGAGGTGCCGAACAAGAGCAGGTTGATCATGGAATCACGCGCGCCTTGCTCAAGTCGCGCACGAATCGCGGCGTCTTCGCGCTTTGCCCAGGCGTTCCACTTCGACTCGTTAGGCTCGCGCAGCTCCGCCGGCAACTCATTCGCGAGCGCCTCGAGGACCGGCCGAACGCTCGCGAACGGAAGAATTGGATAATGTTGCGCACTTGCTTTGCGCGAATGGGTGCTAAGCCACGCGGCGGCGATCGCAATCGCCAAACCGATCACCGTTCCGACCGCGCCAACGTTCCGTATCGACTTCTTTATTTTTGTCCCCATGGTGCGGGCAAATTGAGGGCATCGATCCGAGCCGGACTAGCGTTCCTACCTGAAACGCTCAGCCAATTGCTCGGGTTGTTTCATCAGCTTGTCCGGTACGACGCCGCCAAGCGAATCGAAGAATATTTTGTGCTCGGCCAGCTCCTTCGCCCATTCTTCATGATCGATTCCGAGAATTTCCGCGACGCATTTGTGATCGATGTCGAGTTCGGCGAGATCGAGATCGTGCGGGCTCGGCAGCCAACCGATCGGCGATTTGAGCGCACCGCCAGTTCCTTCGCAGCGGTCAATAATCCATTTGAGCACGCGCATGTTTTCGCCGAAACCCGGCCAGAGAAATTGGCCCTTCACCCCTTTGCGAAACCAGTTCACGTTGAAAATGAGCGGCGGACTCGAGAGGCGTTTTCCTATATCGAGCCAGTGCTGGAAATACTGGCCAATATTGTATCCGCAAAACGGCAACATCGCCATCGGATCGCGTCGCACCTTACCAACTGCGCCAGCGGCGGCGGCGGTTGTTTCTGAAGCCATGGTCGCGCCAAGATAAACACCGTGATTCCAATCGAAGGCCTGATATACGAGCGGCACCGTGTCGCTGCGGCGTCCGCCAAAAATGATCGCACTGATCGGCACGCCTTCGCCTTTTTCGGCATCGGGATCCAGCGCAGGATTGTTGCGCATTGGTGTGGTGAACCGGCTATTCGGATGCGCAGCTTTTTCTTTTGATTCCGGCGTCCAATCATTACCTCGCCAATCGACCGCATGTGAGGGAGCAGGGCCGTCTTTGGCCTCCCACCAAACGTCGCCGTCGTCGGTGAGCGCGACGTTTGTGTAAATTGTGTCGTGCGCGATCGATTTCATCGCGTTCGGATTTGATTTGTAACTGGTGCCGGGCACGACGCCGAAATAGCCGTTCTCTGGATTGACTGCGTACAGCCGGCCGTCGCGAATTTGCATCCAGCCGATGTCGTCGCCGACGGTCGTCACTTTCCAGCCTTTGAAATGCGCGGGGGGAATGAGCATGGCAAAATTCGTTTTGCCGCATGCGCTCGGGAATGCGGCGGCCACATAGTGTTTGCGACCTTCGGGCGATTCCACGCCCAGGATCAGCATGTGCTCGGCCATCCATCCCTGTGTGCGCGCCAAATAAGAACCGATGCGCAAGGCCAGACATTTTTTGCTCAGTAAGACGTTGCCACCGTAACCGGAGCCGACTGAAATGATCGTGTTGTCCTGCGGGAAATGACAGATGAAGCGGTGCTCAGGATTAATGTCCAGCAACGAATGCACCCCGCGGTTCCACTCCGCATTTGGATCGTTGCCGAGCCGTTTGAGCGCGATCTTGCCCATACGCGTCATGATTCGCATGTTGAGCACGACGTATTTTGAGTCGGTAATCTCGAAGCCGATCTTCGTCAGTGGTGAATCCGACGGGCCCATCATGTAGGGAATCACAAACAGCGTGCGCCCGCGCATCGCGCCTTTCAAAAGGCCGCGAAGTTTTGCGTACGTTTCTGCCGGCTCAGACCAATTGTTGGTTGGACCAGCTTCTTCCTTCGTCGGCGTGCAGACGAACGTGCATTGCTCAACTCGAGCTACGTCATTTGGGTTGGAGCGGTGCAGATACGAGCGCGGAACCTTCTGCTGGTTCAGCTTGATTAGCACATTTTGTTTGAGCGATTCAGCGATTAGGAACTCGTTTTCGCGCTCCGAGCCGTCGCACCAGAAAATGTTTTCGGGTTCGGTGAGAGCAGCGATGTCATGCAGCCAATCGAGCACGGCTTGATTGGCTGGCCTTGCGTCCCCGAGCCCAGTCGGCGGGAATATGGCGGGCGCAGGATTTGTCATGGGACGAAGGTGTCGATTTTAACCACGAATAAACACGAATAAACACGAATCCGAAGGAAAGCTATCAAACTGGCGGTGTTTTCATTGGTGTCAGTTCGTGTTTTAATCACTGCAGCGTCGTCGTTTCGCTTGCGCAGACGCAATGCGCGGCATTAATTGAAAGCATGTTCGGGGTCACCACCTCCGATGATTATCGGCCGGTTGCGTGGATGGGTCGCTATCCCGTCGATGTGACCACGATGCTGGTGGGGGCGCATGTCGTTTGCGCGGTGCTGGCGTGTATCCTGACCGCAATTCCCGGCCTCGGTGGTACGCTCAATTATTTTGTTTTCGACAGCGCACGCATTTGGAATGGCCTGCAGATATGGCGACTCGGCAGCTACGCCTTTGTGCATTTCCCATCGGGGCTACTGTGGTTCGCGATCGAGATGTACTTGCTCTTCGTGTTTGGGCGCGAAGTGGAACGCTTTGTTGGGCGGCGCTCTTACATTGTGCTCTATCTGATTTTGCTGATCACGCCTGCGGTGCTGCTTACAATTTGGGGCCTGTGGCAACGATCTGTCCTCGCTGGTTCGCCGGCCTTGCATTTTGGAATCTTTGTTGCTTTCGCCACAATCTATCCGCGGGCAGAATTATTCCTGAGAATCATGGCAAAGTGGGTCGCCCTGATTCTTGCAGCCGTTTACACCTTTCAACTGCTCGCCTACCACGCCTGGAACGATTTGGTCGTCGTCTGGACAAGTATCGGCGCGGCGTTCCTTTTCATCGAATGGAGTGGCGCAGGGCCGGAGCTTGCGTGGTGGAATGCGTTGAAAACACGCTTGGCCCCCAAGCCGAAGTATCGCGTTGTCTCGAAAGTACGACCGCCGCCGCCTGCGGAGTCTGATGATGCGTATGCCTCAATCGATCCGATTCTCGATAAAATTTCCAAGTTTGGGATTGGAAGTTTGACTGCGAGCGAGCGCCGGCAACTGAATCGCGAACGCGAACGATTGCTGAAAAAATCGGGGTAAACAAAAGCTCCAAGTTCCAAACCCCAACATCCAGAGAAATCTCAAACCCCAAATTCCAAAGCGGTGACGAGCGCACGTTTGGTGATTGAGAATTGGAGCTTCTCTGAATATTGGATGTTCGAGCTTGGGAGTTAGTTTCTCTCGAGACGGGATTCAATCGTCTCGCATAGGACGTGCAGCAGAAGCTGGTGCGCTTCCTGAATGCGCGCAGTTGAATCACTACGAACCAAAAGATCGACATCGGCAATACCAAAGGTTGATCCGCCGTCGCGGCCGAGGAAGGCAATCGTTTTTAACTTATGGGCTTTCGCTTCCTCGAGAGCGCGCAACACATTTTTCGATTTGCCTGAAGTGGTTAGGCAGATCAGCACATCCCCCAGCACACCAATGGCCGCTACTTGACGTGCGAAAATTTCATCGAAACCATAATCGTTGCCCGCGGCAGTAAGCAGTCCGCCGTCGCTTGCGAGACAAATCGCCGGATACGCGGGACGGTCCTTGGCGAAACGCACCACCAGCTCGGTCGCAAAATGCGCCGCGTCAGCCGCGCTGCCGCCATTCCCGCACACGAGCAATTTATTTCCAGCGCGCAAACATTGCTCGATTAAATCGACAGCTTCGGCCACTTGGGCTTCGAGGCTTGAAAGTGAGCGAAATGTTTCCGTCGCGGCTGCAATGGCGTCGCGAAATTGAGGAAGGTCAGACATTGATTGCAGGCTTTATTTGGAACGGACTGGAGTTGATACAACTTTTCAGCGCTCGAAGCAAAATGAATGATGCCGCCTCGGTAAGCATGGAGTCAAAATGGCTGCTGGATTTTGGTCTTGTCAGACGTTTCTCAAACCGATAAACGTGGGCCCCAACAGCGCCCCCATGTGAACAGGCTCGCTCTCAGGTATTCGCCATTCTTCACGCCACAGGCTGCGTTTTCTTCTGCCGTTGGTGCTCTGACTCTGCCGAATCGCCCCGCAACCTTTATGTTAAATACCATCGACACGGTGATCGCCTTCGCGGTGATCATGACCGTTCTCAGTCTGCTTATCACCATTGTCGTGCAGATGGTGTCCTCGGCTTTTTCGTTGCGAGGTAAGAATCTCGCCAATGCATTGGCGCTTACGTTTCAAACGATCGACCCAAAAATCGGCGAGCATGCGCATTCTTTGGCCGCACAAATCTTACGGGATCCGATTTTCAGCGATTCGCTCTGGCGACCTAAGGATCGCGTCCAGATCGTTCCCGATGCGAAGACGCAAGCGCTCATTGATGCCGAGAAAAGGTTGAAAGAAGCCCAGATACAGCTCGCAGGCGATCCGACGGATAACAACAAGCAAGCAGCCGTGAACGCGGCCGAGAGAAAAGTGAGTCTGGCGAAAGCTGGCGTCACAATTCGCAAGGTCACGCCGAACCGAATCTGACGAGTCTGCGTCCTGCCTTGGCGACCCTAATTGAAAAACGGCCCACCAGCGCACCCGCGCTACCACAGGCTCCGGCTACTCCGCCTTCTCCCAGCTAGAACCGATAACCGGCTTAGTTACGGCAAATGAAGTCGGAGGCGAATGGGCGCGCTGAGAAATGGTGCGCGATAGAGGGTTCGAACCTCTGACCCCTACCGTGTCAACATGCCCAGAGCCTCCGTGGACGATTTCTTCCCTCGTGGGCAACTCCATATGAGGCCATGCGAACCCATGAAAACGCGCAAGATGTTACAGTAAAGTGTTACAATGCCATTCACCCCAACTGTTGGCGAGCCTATTCGCGGGCGTGCCAGACTTCATTTCAATGCGTTCACCTGTTGCCAATGGAGCAGGTTCAGATCGATTCGCAGCAAGCTTTGGTCGCTCGCGAACCAAGTCTCCGCGCCGAAAGAGCGAACGCCTCCATAGCCAAAGTGATACTTCACAATCGGATGATCTTCGGCATCAAGCAGCCATGCTGCTTCAACCATGCCGTCAGGAGGCAAGCGATAGATCCGCGTGCGTGGCAAATTGATTGCAACCCAGCCTTCACGTGTGAATGTCAGTCCGCCCAGTTCCTCAGCGCATATCCTTACGTCCCTAGGTTCCGCGCCTTTGTCCGAAAACTGCATCTCGCCTGGAGTTTCGCTGTTCAACCATGCAAATCTGTCTATCGCGTACTCCACAACGCATTTTGCCTGGCTAAGCTCTGCGTTCAAGATCACGTCAGGTTTGCTGCCTTTGAATCGCCAAAGTTTGTCCCCACCGCGGCCAAGCATGTTGTCGGCTTCCAGCGCGAGAACTGAGTTCGTGTCGAAACCAGGAGCCAATTCGGTGAAGGTTAAGTCTCTCTTTAAATTTGTCTTCGTTTTGGCTCCGATAGGCTGGCGAAAGAGTTCTCTCGTTTGATCCGAATACAGATACAGGGCGCCAGCGCAGCATGTGATTTTCGGGAAAACGATGTCGGCAACAGTGCGCTTTGACGATGAAGCCTGTCCGGGAATAGATGAGATTACCTGCCAGATGTCCCAACGGTTTCGACCGTTTGGTTCGACTGTCTTGATTTGCAAAGTCCATGTGCCCGACGCGGGGTCGCGCGTGAAATCTTCGATCATCCCGAGATTTGGCACTAGTCGCTCGACGATGGCGTTCGCAGCGTCGGCCGAGCTGACATAGCCTTCGGGTGAAAGGCGCGCTGTGATCGCATCCAGCTTCTTAAAATCGCTCCAGCTGATACCGGCCTCCATGCCAATCTCGCCGACACCTCGGAATCCGACGACGCGATCAAGCAAAGTCTTCAACGTCGGCAGCGCGTTCTCGCGCAACATGAACAGCTCAGTCCAATGGTGTAGGTTTTCGGCCAGCGGTGCGACTGGTGGTCCGCCAACCACAAACGGGTTGTCGCGCGCAACGGCAAATGTTCCGGGCTTGGCCGCAAAGCAAATGGGATTGGTGTCGTAAAGAAAAGGTTCCGTGCGGCCAAAATCCGCCTGCATGCCGGTAATCGCACGGAAATCATCAGGACCGAGCAATTCCTTCGGGCCTTGATAGACCATCGCTCCGGGTCGCATCGGGTCATAAGCGAATCCACCTTCGGCCAGGCGCGCTCGCGCAACTTTGGATTCCATACAGCCGTCCACTAGCAAGAGAAAAGGGACACCGGCTGAACCAAGGGCATCATGCAATTCACTGAGTGGAAGAAAGGCATCGCCGTGATCGCCGCGCGTCCACTTCGACGTCGGAATTGCCTTCTCTATCTCGGCATCATCCGCACCGCCTTGCAAGAGAGCGAGGCGCTGGCCGGCATTAACGAACATGTGGCCGACATAGTAACAAACAATCAATTCGCATCCTTCATTCCGCGCACGCTGGCTGAGCGCGCGTGCGAATTCTTCCACACGAGCGGGTGTGAGTGGCTGCTCTGCCGTCGCAGTCAGCGATTCGACAAATGCAGGATGATATGCCGTCAGGGTTTCGCAGGCGAGTCGGGCGCTGTCGGCGTTCCACGCCTGCTGAAGTGTCTGAAGATGCGGATAATAGCCGGATGCGATTCCAGCCAGCGCCCATTTCAGTCGTTTTTTTTTGAAGCAGCGTCTGGAGCTGAGGCGGTGGAGTCGGGAGCCGCGGCAGGCCGGATCGCAGCGGTGGACTCGCGTATCGGCGTCAATTTAACCTTGTCCGGGGCGCCGCCAAGGCGATCGGCAAAGAGGCGCGCCTCTGCGGCCTCGTAAGCAAAAACCACTGGTTCAGTCCAAGACATGACAAGCTGCTGATCATCGGCTGCGGCGACTTTGAGCTTTCCATCTGCGTTCTCTCCGCCGACATCTTGCACGAGCTTTACTTTTTTCGCCCACAGCGCTGCGTTTGACTTGTTACCGCGCTCGACCTTCAACTCCATTCGGCCTTCATAAGACCGGACGATGACGAGCGGATGGTAGCCAGCGTTCGCCTGACGACGCACGTCTTCCGATTGGATAAGCTGATTGCGAATGCGTTCTGGAAGCGCTTCGAGAATTCGACAATCGTGAAGTCGAACCCGAAATACATCGTTGCTCTCGGCCGAAAACAAGCCCCTCCAGGGTCCTGCATCGAGGTGGGACTGAGCATCGCTGCGATCGAGTTCACGCCACTCCATTTCAAACGTCGCGCCTTCGCTCAGTTGATCTCGCGCGAGCGATGGGACGAGTGAAAGAACTGGGCCCCTTATGACGAACGCTGCCCCCGGTAATCGATTCGGCGCGGGCGGAATGTTCAGGTGCAGGAATTCTGCATTCACATTGAGCTGCTTGGCCAGACTCTTCCGAAAATCTGAGCGTAGAAGCGAAGGAATAACGAGCGTTGCCGCACCAATTAGAATGACAACTACAAGAAGAATGAAAACAATCGGTTTCCTGCGCTTTCGTGGCGACATCGCAGTCACTATTAGCCGACAGCGACTCGCTTGGCGACAACGATTCCACTGTGGAATAAAGGCTCTAATTTCGAACCGAGGCGTTGCCCTTCGATGGCGCTTGGCCCCGACACAAGTCCCTCGATTCGCTTAACGAAGGCAATCTAATGCTCCTGATTTGGAGCGGCTAATTCCCGCAATCACTTGAGCATGCCCGAATGCTCAAAGGCAGGATCAAAGGCCTCTATCTACGGGGTGAAATCTATTGGTTCGCGAAACAGGTAAACGGGCGCCGGAGTATGATTTCGCTGGAGACGCGCGATTACGTTGAAGCCGTCCAGCGTGCGCGAGAAATCATGGATGCTCCAGAATTGCAGCCGGCGCAGTCATTTCGCGCTGAAGTCGAGCGGTTCCTAAAACATAAATACGAGACGAACCGCTATAGCAAAATGAGTGCAGATAGCAAACGCTCCTGCCTCAATCTTTTTGCAGACAGCGTGAAGAACATTCCGCCAACGAACGTGACCGGCTATCAATGCAAGGCTTTTTACAATGCAGCAAAAGCGCGCATCGCTGCAAGCACCGCAGAAAGCTACATGTTCACGCTGCGCTCGTTCTTCAATTGGTGCGCGAGGGAAAATTTGTGCCGGCGCAATCCCGTTCTCGGCGTGCAGCTCGATCGTATTGATCGAAAGGGCAGAACTCGATTCGCTGATTTTGATCTCGCGCAACGGTTGATTGGAAACGCGCCTAACGACGATCTCCGATACGTCTTGTTCTGCGGTTTTCACGCCGGAATGCGGAAGCTGGAGATCGTGGAGGCTGTGCCCGAATGGTTCAATCTTTCGGCGCGCACGGTCGAGATTCGCGCGACCGCAACTTTTCGACCGAAAGATCGAGACGCGCGGACTGTGCCCTTGACGGACCAATTCGCTGACTTTCTGAAAGGATACGGTTTGCGTTCACCGTACGTTTTACAACCCGATGTCGTTCATGGAAGTCACCGCTATCGATTCGATTTTCGACGCGCGTTTTCTGACTACATGAACGCAGAGGGAGTTCCGTGGGTTACGCCCCACGTGATGCGTCATTCCTTTGCTTCAATCTGCGCCACCAAAGGAATCGACATTTACCGCATCGCCACCTGGCTCGGCGACGACGTGCGCGTCGTGCAGCGGCACTATGCGAAATTGCGGCCGGATGATCGCGAAATTATGAAAGCTTTTCGTGTGTAATTACGCCGCTCTAGCATTTGGAAGCAGTTCGCCGGCTTTCAAGCGGTCAATGCACCCATCCAAATCGCGAATGTCGAATCTCGTGAGCCGATTGCCTCGTATGAATGGCTTTAGCCATTTCGCCAGTTCAAACTGGCGCAACAATTCTTTGCTACCGACGTATGCCGCTGCTTCCTCCGGAGAGAGACCGCGTCTAAGCTCAGAGTACTTCATGCCGTCCAAAGTATGCAGCCCATGTAGCCTCACGGGTGCGCACAATTTGGAGCGAAATCAGCTGCATGCCGCGAGCGTGCTCGATTCAGATCCCGCTACGTTTCTGCCGAAATCGTTCTGATTATTGAATGCTGGTAAGTCCGTAGAAGCGAATGCGCGAACGCGAAAGCAAGCGAGCAACGCCAGCGCCCTGACTGACGGAACAAAAACTAGCGCGATGAACCGAACATAGAACAAGAATCCGTTCTCTGCATTCGGCGAGACAATGGCGGTGGGGGGCGTCGGCGCGTCAAACATGATCGCGGATTTTTTATTTTTTTGCTCACACACGGCCGAAAGGACATGTCCTTTATGGCACAAGCCCGCTTCGCGGGGGAGCGGGGCGGAAGACTTGATAAATTTACAGCCGTCCTTAGCCATCGGCCTTCGCCCGAAACCCCTCTCAGGCTGAGGCCACGTTCCATCAGCAAATCTTCAAGACTTCCGGCCTCCGAATGAGATGACGAGCGTCTCTCGCTTGCCTCCGAAGACTTTGGCCAGACGACAGATCCTCGTCTTTGATTATCTCATACTGGTTTGCGGGTTCGCCAGCGAACCGCCGTCTGGCGAATTAGAGCCTGACGGCTCTTACAGGTTTTACCGGTTGCCGCCTCCTTGAGGCGGCTATTCGCACAAGACGGCGTGAGTTCATTTTTAGCAAGCAAACGGGTTAGAGAAAAATTGCGCACAAAAAACGCTTGGAAACGGCCTTGCTCTTTGGGACAGAGGCCGTACTTGTTTTGGCATGAGTAACGGCAAAATTCACAAACCTGGAGAAAAGGTTCCCATTTCCGGAATCTACGACATCGTGGATAAGAATGGAAAGCCTACGGGCCACCAACGAACTGATGTTAAGGATAAGGTCTTTCCACCTGATCCGCGCGGTGATGGTTTTAAACTGAATACTCCTACAAAAACCTAAGGGTTGAAAGATGCCTCGGCACACAAATCGTCAGTTCATTTGTGTCTGAAGGGGATAAGTCAAAAGGGAAACCTGAAGAAGTGTCCTTTTCCGGGGGTCACGATGGATAACAAATGTCCCTGACAAGTGCAGTAACGGGGACCTAAAAACCGCAGGAGAGGGACATTCGATAGCCATAAAATAGGCCCCAAGGGTCACCAATGGACAGGAAATTTTCACCGAAATCCAGCGCTCACGAGCGAGCGCTGCTCAGAGAGGGAAAAATTGGTGTCAAAGGGACATAAATTTTTCGAGCCGCTCGCAAAGAGCTTTATTTCTGTGAAATCGCCCATGTGAATCATCAGCGATATTTTGGCAAAATAGGGCCTTGCTTGCCACAACCATAGTCATATGATGCTGACCATCGAGCGAGGAATATGTTGCTAGAAAAATCACTTTCGCGGGCGCTAGCGGGAACCGGAGCTGCCGTCGATTTCTCTGGGATCTGGAAAAACGAACTCGGGTCGAAAATGACGCTTTCTCAGAAGAACGACGTCCTGAGTGGTACCTACGAAAGCGCGGTAAGCGCTGGGGGCCAGCCAACGTCCGGCGATTTGCAGGGCTACGTTGATGGCAATTTAATTGCATTTGTCGTTCATTGGAAACAGTTCCAAGCGATCACTGCATGGGTTGGACAAACGAATCCAAAGAATTCCAAACAAATCAGCACCCTGTGGCAAATGACAAGTAAAGTCGGCGCTGGTGAGGAATGGGCTTCTATTAACGCAGGTGCCGATTATTTTACGAAGCAATAGGTTCTCGGCTGTGCGTGAGCGCTGGGCGGATAGACTCGAAGTCTCCGAGGATCGCTTAAGGGAACTTGTTTGACAGGAACGGCCCAGTGGTCGACGACGTAAAGAAGACGCTTGGAAAAATAGAACTCTCAGGAAGATGCGAAAATGAGGCCCTTTGATAGAAGGGCCCCAAATTGCAGCCGATGGGACTTTGGCTGTCAGTTATTTGTTCGATGACAGCGGCTTCTCCACATCCTTGTCCAATTCTTTGCCAATTTCTTGAAGTCGTTTATTGAGTTTCGAAGCGGTCACCGTCTCGGCATCCTGAATGATTTCTTTTAAGCGTGGATAAAGAGGGGCTGTTTTCACGATCGTTGAATCGCTATACAGCGCCGCTCGCGCTGGCAATAAATAACGAGGAGCATCACCATCCGAGGGGATGAGAAGGCCGCGGTTGAATGCTTCGCCCGTGTAATCCGAGATGAACTTCATGGCATCGCGTCTCGTTTCAGTCGTTACGCCGGCGCGAACGCAAAGAGCATCTACCCAGGCGAGCATCTTATGTGAATTGTCCGCCAATGGAGCGCCGACAACCTGAATTTCGTCTTTGCTAGGATCACCGATGCCGTTCTCGCCTGAAGCAACGCCATGCAGAAACTCGTCGCCGACATAATAGAGATCTTCTGAGTAGCTGATTTTGGCGCGGGCTTTGCAATGGGCGAATTGACGAGCGTAGAATTCGCCGTTCGAATGATATTTCGCACTGTGATTCATACCGCCCGGACATAACCAAAAGATTCTGTTTGGCGTCTTTGCCGCCGCCGGATCGAGGTTTGTTGGATCGCCCAAATGTGCGACAGCCTCTTTAGCCCCCTGATATTCATCGACAAGTGAACTCAAATAAACTTCTCCGAGCGTGCTCTTGCCCCGCATGTCAGCAAGCAGTCCCTGTTCTTCGGTCGCCGGGTGATTAAGAATCTGCTCTAGTTCGGTAAGCGTCGTTGTCTTACTCAGTCGGTCGGCATCGGGATCATTCTTTCGAAAGAACAAGAAGTTACCACACACCCAATGAGGCACTCCAAAAGTTTTCCCATTAAGCACGACTGCCTTCGAAGCAACCGGGAGAAACGTTGCGTCGGGCTTAAGGACAGTGTCGGGTAATGTTTCCAGGAGCTTGCTCTCTACCAAATCCTGTAAAAAAACCGTGTCCACTTCGACCACATCCACCTTTGGTTGCTTCGGGTCGAGAGCGTTAGCTAATCCACCGCCATAGTAGTCACCGAGATCGACAAATTCGACCTGCACATCCGGATTATTTTTCTCGAAATCCTGCGCTATCTTCAATTGCATCTGTGCGCTCTCGGGAACGTATGGATAGGTGGCAACACGGAGAATGCGCGGTTTGCAATCGCTCTGGCGAAATGCAAGCCCGGCCAGCGCAACCGTGGTCAAAAGGATTGTCCACAATATTGCTTTAGTGCGCAGCTTTGGAACGCCTCGCATGGGGAAGTTCAGGGGGATTTTTAAAGCAATTGCTAGTGAGTGTCGGGACTGTTCGTCAAGCACTTTTGACGTTTATAGGGGCTTATCTGAATGTGACCTGTCATTGGCGAAGGATCTGATGCACAACAAATTCGCTGGAAACGACCTGATTCTCGGCAAGATGCCTGGCCGAGATAAGAGTCTCGGTTTGTCGCGCAGCGAACGCGACAAACATCTTTACGTCTGCGGCGGGACCGGCACCGGCAATTGGCAGTTTGCCGACACGCTCTCGGCGAAGGATTTGAAGCACAGATTGGAAGCACGGTAAATCGTCTGCGCCGATTCATTCACAACGAAACATTGCGCCTAATTTTCGGCGTGCCGAATATCTCGCTCGATTTACGACACGCACTCGACGAGGGAGCAATCATTCTGTCAGTCTTGCGACCGAGCGCGCCAAAGTTTCAAAAAAGAATGCCGAGCTTTTTGTGACAGACGATTTCGCAAAGCCTGAAATATCTAGCTGCCTTGTCGCCGCGCAAAAACTTATACCATCCCGGTTTACCGTAATGGTAGCGCTTCTTGTAACGTTTCCTCAATTTCGAATTAAACAGCGTCAGTCCCTATGGGCGTGGTGGCGGAGTCGGGCGTGGCCTGGCTGGTGGTGTGCTCCTCGGAGTGAGCGTAGGTCTTGGTGTGGGCGTCGCCGTCGCCGTTGCTGTAGCTGTTGGAGTTGGGATAGGCGTGAACGTAGCCGTGGCTGTGGCCGTAGGCGTTGGAGTTGGAGTAAATGTCGCAGTAGGCGTCGGTGTTGGGCTTGACGTTGGCGTGGAGGTCGGAGCCGGTGCAGCCGCGCAATATCTCCCCCCAGTGTTCAAATACGGGCTTGGATAGTAAAGCCCACCCCACACGATCATTTCGCTGCCAGTCCACACCGCGCTGTGGTATTCTCGAGCCAAGGGTACATTCACAGTGCTAGTCGGTCTCCAATTGTCTGTGCCAGGTTCATATCTGCCGCCCGTATCCAAGTTGGTTATGTGAAAGTCCCCACCCCACACGATCATTTCGCTGCCGGTCCACACTGCCGCATGAGAGTCTCGCTGTGAGGGCGCGTTGCTGAGATTGGTAGCAAGCCAGCTATCCGTGCTCGGGTTATATCTGCCGCCGGTATTTGTATCATTGAAAGTTTCGTCCACACCGCCCCAGACAATCATTTCGCTGCCGGTCCATATTGCTGTGTGGTGGACTCGGCCTGGCGCGACATTCACAAGGCTCAGGGCCATCCAACTGTCGGTGGTGGGATTATATCTTCCACCGGTATGTAAATAGTTCATATCATCGCTTCCGCCCCAGACAACCATTTCGTTGCCGACCCATAATGCCGAATGTTCCCATCGCGCGGCAGGCGCGTTCATGGTGCTCGTCGTTGTCCAACTGTCAGTGGTGGGATTGTATCGCCCGCCACTGTTCAAGTTGCAGTTACCGCCACATCCAAATCCGCCCCAAATGATCATCTCGCTGCCCGTCCAGACCGCCGAGTGATCGGCTCGTGCGAGAGGTGCATTAGTAGTGCTAGTGGGTGTCCAACTGTCGGTTATCGGATTATATCTGCCGCCGGTGTTCAGCAACTGAGCGACTGAGTTGGCCCCGCCCCAGATAATGATCTCGCTGCCAGTCCACACCGTGCTCTGAGCGCCTCGTGCCTCAGGTGCGTTGGTGGTGCTGGTCGCTGTCCAACTGTCTAGCGCTGGGTTATATCTGCCGCCAGTATTTAGGGAGCCGTTAAAGTTGTCCCCACCCCATATAATCATCTCGCTACCAGTCCACACTGCGGTGCTAGTCTCGCGTGCCTCGGGGGCATTCACAGTCGTTGTGGCGATCCAAGTGTCGTCTATGCAGTCTAGCGGGGAGATTTCCGGTAGCTTGTAAGTGACTTGGTAGGGTGCGATCGCCGAGCGCGCCGCTTGGTCGGCCGACGACAACGGACGGCTCGGCGAGCCGTCCCTGCCATTTGTGTGAACGCTCAACTCGCTAACGAGTCGTTCTGCCAAAACAGGCTTGGCTAGGCATTCCGCGATAACAAGGGGGTCGTTTCCCAACGCTTCAAAGAGTTCGCGCAACATATCAGGCTCTCTAGTGTGAGTAGCCATTCGCTCCATCTCAGCTTGAAGTCCGCTCGCGCTGATTGGCGATCCCCGTTGATCTGCCACCAACTGCGATTTGCGAAGGCAATCTTCAACTTTCTTCTCAATTTCGCGCTGGGATACAACCACGTCTAACGAAGACTTAGGGCGCGGATTGTCAATCGGCCAAATCCGATGACGCCAATAGACCTCTTCGATCGCATACTGGTACGCTACGCGCTCTTCAAAGGTGAGCGTTCTAGCGGAAGCTTTCTCCCCTGCTTGGGTGAGTGGATATGCGCATGGTGTTACTGTCTCCACCACACACGCAACGCCCGACCAGAGGAGGAAAAGAGTCACAAACGACTTTCCCATCAAATCACATTCAGTTGCAGTTGTCCAGACGATCAAGATAAACGTAATAATGACCGCTAGGATCACTATAGTAAGTGATGACGGGATACCAGCATTGGTCGGTCGGATACGTGAGTGACTTGCTGTCGAACTTGAGGTGCATGGAGGCCACGCTAGTCGCGTACAGGAGAGTGAATCGCGTAGGCGCTGACCTAAAGTCACCGGTCATGGTTACTGACAGATGGCCGCCAAGAGACACTTGCGCTGAAACACTGACTTGGGGTGTGGTTGACGGGTCTTGTGGAGTAACATTGCACTGTGTTGTGGCGGTGCTGTTTAGCTGGAGATTGCCGTCAAAAGTGAGTGTTGTACCCCCTCCCTTTGGCGCAAGCGTGCCGTCAAAGGTCGCTGTCCCCGAGCCGGAGTTAACGTTAACGGTTCCATTGCCCGCCAACGTTCCCGAGTTCCATACATGAACACTGGTGCCAGCGCTCACTGTTCCGCCATTGGTGACTTTCAAGAGGCCGGTTCCGCCCGCGCTGCTTGTGGTCCCGCCCACATCAACCTCGCTGCTCACTGTCCATGTTGAGTTTGTACCATCGACAGTTGCTGAGCCGTTTGAGGTCCAGAGCTGGCCCGATAGTGATGCGATTGACAGATTTCCGCTCGTTGCAACAGACCCTCCAACAGTTCCTCCGTTAGTAACGCTCATGCTGCCCGTCCCCTGATAGGCGACGAACGCGCTACCGCAGATGCTCAAGCTCCCACCACTCACACCAGGCACAGAGACGTTGCCAGAATCCGCTGTACCGTAGCCGAGAGTCAGATCATCGGCACTGGCGGTCGCATTCGGGCTGCTAACCTGTGCGGTGCCACCGTTGTTGATTTGCGCGTTGATCGTACAACTCGGGCATCCACTGCTCCAGTTGTGCGTACAGTCGAACCAACTGCCGGTGGTGTCGGTCCAATAGGTGGTCGCCGCAAATGCAGGCGAGGCGCAGAGCGCCAGCGCGGTTATGGCGAGCAGAATGGCACTCTGCCACCAACATTTTGCTGCTGTTTTGTGATTTGTTTTCATTATTTTTTCCTTTCGTATGTAGTTATTTGTGGCCCCGGTTTTACCAAAGGCTCGAACGCAATGTCAAGCTTTTTTCTTAAGATTTAGTAGTTTCTTTTCTTAAGATTTTGTGACTTCGTAAGCAGGCCGCGTGCCACCCAATTTCGCAACGACATTGAGTTTTCTCCTTCCGGGCTTCCGCTGCTGCGGGTCCTCCCTCCAAAAAAGCTCAAAGACTTTGCTTGCCCTTCCCAAAGACGTGATCATCTGCGCCGTCCTCACTGCGCTCTCGGCTGTTCCGCGTCCCGTATTCCCATGCGGAAGGCCGGACGCGCCGTTGCGGGTGCGCAGACCATTGCCGAATACGCAAAAATTTGTTCTGCGCAATTCGGATACTTGCTGTTAATATCTGCAGCAAATCCCAGAAACTCCATCAGCCTTGAAGCGAAAAATTATGAAGAAAACTAAGAAATCTGCACGCAAGACAAAAGCGAACAAGAAAAAGGCGTACTGTCTTCTTAACATCTTTACTGGGTCTGCTTCTCCAGAAGCGCAAGCCCTGACATTCTAGACAAAGTTAGATCGAGGTTGAAACAAGAACTAAAATAAAAAGCGACTCATTGCTGAGCCACTATTCTTGAACCAATGCGAATCGATAGTACGGACTCCCATCGGCGATAAATCACCGCCGCGCCCAATTCGCGCTTCGACTGGCTACCTGCAAGGCAGACTGCGTATCTCCGTCCTTTAACGATTCTTCCCGATCCAATGGCGGCAATCGAATTTCGTCGTTGAAGACTCGGATAATCTCTTCCAAGCGCGAGTAGCTCTTCGATGTATGCGAGCGCTTTCATGGCAGAATTATAATCGCGCTAGAGTTTCGTACAAATTCATTTTTCATTTAGTCGAGTCCGCCTCGTGAATGCGAATGCGCGAGATCACACCGGCCTCGCCAGCCGCGAGTTGATGATAACGCTCTGGCACAGCTCGCACCCATTTCACCGCGAATTCCTGAATGGCCAGGAGCAAGGCGCGCAGATTGCATCCCTCAATTTCCACATCGTGTAACGAGAACGTGAGGCGCAGCGTTTCCGCTTCGTCGCTCTGACTAAGCGATGCTGTGACGAGATGTTGATAGGGAAACAAGTGCGATTCGCGCGGCGATATTTCAATGCGCAGGCAAGCGCACGGCGCTTCACGTTGCCAGCACACCGGCCCGGACGACACGGTTCGCTTGTTTGTTTCTGATTTCATTGCTTGGTTTCAGATGCGATTTGATGAATGCGGCTGTCCACGAGCGCATCGCTATGTGAGCAATGCGGCGCGCGAACTCGCGTCCGCGGCGAACTGAACGGAGGAATTGCCGGCGCATGCCATATCGTCGAGCGCGCGCAGAAAGAAGATCGAGAGCGAGCTCACGCTCACCGCTGCGCATAATAGCTTGTCGCAGTTCCTGCTTGTCTGGCGTGAAGATTTGGATGCTCTTTCGGCCTCGCGAAATCGTGACGTACCACTGCTGCGAGTTCGTCGCAGCGCGGATGGCGGAATCGGAAAACAACACATGATCGACAGTTTTCCCCTGCGATCCGTACGATGTGACTGCGTAGCCGCGAAGAAATTGTCGATAGTGAGAAGAAAGGATGCGACCATCCGCTAGCCGAATCGCTCCGGTCGATTTGATCTGCGCAACGGTAACGACTTCACCGTTCGCGAGTTTGCGGCCATCCGCACTTGTGCTGTTCGCTTTCAGTTGGAGCCGATCGCCTGGAGAAAGAGAAAGCGCGCGTTCCCGGCAGACGTTGATGTGATCGAGATGCGTAAGCGGGATATGCCGCACTTTTCCATTCACTTCGAGAGCCAAACGCTTTGCAGTTATTCCAATCAACTTTCCGCGTGCGCCCCGGACGCAACCGCCTAGGTCCCGATTGAACACGAGCACGCAATCAGCTGGATAATGTCTCGCATCCAGTTTCTGCGCCGATGTGAGGTCGACTTGTTCCAGTGCCATGACTTTCGCCTCGTTGCCTGCGAGCAGGCCGCGTTCGCGAAGTCGTTCGCGGATGGCATCGTTAATCTCGCGCACTTCAGCGCGCGTTTGCGACACGACAATAGCCGATTCGCCGCGTCGTGCGATCGCTAGATAACCATCGCAGAGTCGAGTGCTCTGTTCGCTAAGGCCACATTCGACCACTGCCCTAAGTTTCTCCAATTTCGCAAACGAACGCCCACTTTCTCCGGCAGCTGCCGCTTTCACGGCCTCGCGATAATCTCGAATCTGCTTCCGGTCCGCGACGGTTCGTCCGCGCTTCGGTTCTTGTCGGCGAATTTGATTCAGCTCTGCGGCACGCAAACCGGAGTAGCGTTCAATCGCTCGCAAAGCATCTGAAGCTTCCACCGGTCCGTGCTGTCGCGTGTCCCCGGACAAAATCAATCGGCCGTTGCGGTCCCGAACGAGACGGATCAGATCAAGCAACTGTCTTCCGTCGATCTGCCCGGCTTCATCAACGATAACGACTGCGCGTTCTGGTAAATCGCGCCGTTGCAGACATTCCCGGACCGTCTGTGTTTGAGCTAGCCCGTCCCGCGCGAGATCAATGACTTGCTGGCGTTGCGGTGCGAGCACAACCGATGAGCGATTGGCGCCGTCGATGGCTTGCTGAACGGCTCGCACAACAAAACTCTTCCCCGTTCCAGCCCCCCCGCGGAACAACGAGATAAAGTCTGTGGATTTCAGAATCGCATCGAGAGCGCGATGCTGATCCTCAGCAAGTCCACTGTCACTAATAGCGGTTGCGAGCGGAGCATAGCGGCCTATTCCATCCGAGGCCGCTTGCACAATCTCCCATTCACGCGCGAGCACGTCCCGATGCGCGACCTTGTCGTTCCCTTCGCGCAGATAAATGCGCGACATGGTTTCTTTCTTAATATCCTCCAACGAAAGCGAGCCGCCGCGCGCGGCTTCCAAAGCATGACGCCAAAGCTCATGTTCGCGCACAACCGAGCGTCTCTCGAACAAATGACTTTCCGCCCAGTTCACCGCTTCGGCCGCCGAAACGAGACGCTCAGGCGATGCATTCCGTTGCCGCGCCGGACGCAAACATGACCACTCGTCTGCACTAAGCTGGCCTGTCCAGAATTGCCGTAGTTGTTTCGATCCAACATAGGAGAGTTTCCGCGCGCGGTCCTTGTGCGCGATGAGCTCGCGAATCGCGTTTTCGTTTCCCGTTTGCTTGTCCGGATGCGACGCAAGAAATGCACGCGTCTTCTCATCGATCTCGCGATGCCGTTTAGAAAAGCGCTCGCAGACTTCATGACTTATCTCTGCAATCTCAAAATCACCACGAGCGGCATTAACAATCGTGTAGCCGAATCCGCGAAACGCACGCGCGAGTTCGTGATAGTACACGTTCTCAGCGTACTTCTGCGCGCCGAGCATTTCGTAGTTCTGAAGCGCTTTCCAGCAACCCTCCTGATCGTCATGCGTCGCGTTGAAGATGATGCAGTGCGTATGCAGATGCGGATCGAGTGCGCGTGAGGCGTCGTGCTGAAACAGAGCCGTGACAATGTTGCCTGTTCGACGATCCGAGTTGCTCTTTTTTGACCGGACACGAACAGCTGCGAATTGCTCCAGTTCCATCAGCGCAACTCTCACCGCGTCATTGTGTGTTGCGACAATCCGTTGATCGCCACCTACCAGTGCGACAATTGAAACAGATTTCGGCGGCGAAAACGTGAAGTCGTAAAATACCCGGCGATTCGCTACTTCGCCGCTAATGTCCTTTCGAGTTGTGTTTTGTCTCTGTGTCAAAAGCTCGCGTGACGCCGGATGCTGATTCTCGCAGAGTGCCAGGAATTGATCACGGGTGACTTTGCCAAATAAGCCGAGATGTTCAGCACCTTTGCCCAACCACTCGCCGTGCACGCGCTCGTTTTCAGCATAGTAATCGCCGATGCTCAAATGCTCTTCGAAATATCCCTTCGCGTTCTTCAGGTTGATCTGCGTTTTCAGCGAAAGCACGACACCGCAATAGCACGCGGTCATCGGACTGTTGCTCCGATCTGAGAGCCGCGATCTGCCGGCTATCTGAGAAAACGGTGCAGCAATGCACCATAAGTTTTTAGAAGGGACGCCCTACCCCTTAGCCAAGCTAAGGAATTTCCGGCCTGCCGCTAACCCGCTGGCAATCGTATGAGCAAACTGACAGAAACCGCCACGCGTACCCAGCGCTTCAACGAAGCGGTCCGCGACTTCAAACTGCCGTCGCCGAGCCGTCACGCCAAGCTGATGCCGCTCAAAGACGGCATTGTAGAACTGCGGCAAAAGGGCGCATCACTCCGGCTCATTCGCGAGTTGCTCGCGACCGTCGATGTTGCGGTCGGAACCGATACAATCGCGCGTTTCCTAGCCGAGGTTAACGGCGAGCAACCGCCGCATCGATCATCGAAACGATCTCGCCGCCGACGTGCGGCCGTTCCGGTTTCCACAGTTGCGACGCCAATCACTTCGCCGACGCCGCAGCCACCATCTTCAAAGTCAACGCCAACGTCGAACACCGAAACGCCACCGGAGCGTTCACGCATTCGCGGTCCGCGCATCGCAGATCCGCACAACCTCTGATTCAACGCAGCTTCTTATGAACAAACAAATCAACCTCATTATCAATGGCAAAGGCGGCGTTGGAAAAAGCTTCTTCGCCACGAACTTTGTTCAGTATCTCAAAGATTGCGGCATCGCTCATTGCGCGATCGACAGCGACCATGAGAACTCAACGCTGAAACGCTTTCATCCACAATCGGAGTTCATCAATCTCGAGCACCGCCGTGAAATCGACCGCGTGTTCACGACTGCGGAGACTTCCGATCTGCTCGTGATCGACTGCCGCGCGGCCTCCACCGATCTGTTCATCGACTTCTTCGATGAGGTTAACTTCGCCGAAGTCCTGCGCTCACTCGGCGCGCGACTAACCGTCATCTGTCCCGTCAATCACGAAGCCGACAGCGTTGAACAGCTCCGCATCCTGTCCGACGCGCTACATGATCGCTGCTCCTGGGTTGTCGTAAAAAACGAAGCCCACAGCGACGCGTTTAAGATTTACGACGGCAGCAAGACGCGACGGCATTTGGTTGACGACTTGCACGCACGCGAAATCACGATGCCGCGCATGTACGATTGGCTCGTTACCGCATTAAACGAGCACAATACGCCAGTCACGGTCGCGCTCACGCATCCTGCCTTCAATCTGCTCGACCGCCAGCGATTGAAGAACTGGCAAACGCGGTTTTACCGACAACTATATCGCGCCGCTGATCTGCTCTTAACCGATGTGCGCGCGGCGGAGAGATTCGCTGCGTGAACGCTGATGATCCATTAGCGCGCGCAATCGGCGAGTGGCAGCGCAAGCATCACATCGCGGACGGCGATCCGATGATTGCGGTGCTTGAATTGGTGCGCGTCTATCTCAAGCATTCCCGCGAGACCGATAACGATCCGGCCGCGTCTCCGCCGAGCTTCGAAGATTTTCGCGGCACTGTCGAACTGCTCGACCGTCGTTCGAAAGCATTCATCCATCAAGCCGCCGATCTTGTGGCTGAGTTGCGCCGATTTGGGCGCAACGTTAATCGCATCAACCGAGCACGCTTCATCACCCATTGCCTGTTCATCGGCCTTGGTGCGGTCGCCGGCGTATTAATGGATCGCCTTCTGTGAGTCCGAATTTCATCGCAACTGTCGCTGCTCTTTGTTGCTTCGGTGCAGCAGCGAGTCTGGTCATTCAACTTCTGCGGAAACAGAAAAAGCACATCGTTGTCCGGCTCGCCGGTTTTAGCTGGACGCGAGACGATTTCTGTCGCGGCTGGTTGATCACCGGCGACACAGGCTCTGGCAAAACCCGATCAGGCATCACACGTCTGCTTTACGAGGTCTTCCAAAACGAACCAACCTGGGGCGGTCTCTGCATCGACGACAAAGGAATTTATTGGGAAACACTCTCTCAAATGGCCAAGCACTTCGGCCGCGAGGATGATCTCATCCTGCTCCAGGTCCGGCCGGATGAGGCCGCAAGCACATGGCAGCCGCGCCATATTTACAATCTTACTTCCGATCGCAGCATTCCTTTCAACACATTCGCCAAGGCGCTCGTGGACACTGCCGCTTCGTTAGGCCAGGCTGGTGACAAAGCATTTTTCAAGAACCAGGCACAAACTCATATCGCAGCCGCTCTAGAAACTCTGCGCGAGATCGGCGCCGATGTGACGCTTGAGAACGCGTATCATCTGCTTCTCGACCAAAGCGATTTGGACGAAGCGATGACCGACCTCGCTTCCAGTCACCAAACAATTCGCCGGCGCGAACTCTCCGAGCATTTCACGAATCGTTTTCTCTCTCAGCCTCCAGAGCAAATCGGCGGCGTGAAGGAAACGATCGCCAACTATCTTCAGCCGTTCATCACTCCCGAAATTGCTCAAGTCTTCTGCGCGGCTGGAAACAGCTTTGACTTCGCCGATCTAGATCGCGGCAAAATCATCTGCGTCGCGATGCCGCAGAAGTTCCAAATGGAGCGGCGCTATATAAACACATTTCTCAAAATGCTTTTCTACACGCACGCTTTGCGCCGTTTTGACAAATCAGCCGACGAACGCCACCGCGATAATCTGCTCATCCTCTGGGCCGACGAAGCGCAGCGGTTCGTCACCGCAAGCGAAGACGGCATGAGCGACTACAACTGCATCGATGTGATCCGCGAAGCGCGGGCAACCGTTGTCGCTGCCGCCCAATCATCGACTTCATTCGTTCCGCCGCTCGGTCGCGAGAAAGCCCGCGTCTTCACCCTCAATCTCCGAAATCGTCTCATTTTCAAAGCCGCCGATGAAGAAGGCGCGACTGATAGCGCCGATTTTTTGGGCAAGAAGCGCGTGATCAAAAAATCATGGGGCTACCACAGCGGAAGAATGTCGCGAAACTATTCCGAACAGGAAGAGCACAAAATCAAACCGCATCTACTGCGCGGCCTATCAAAGCACAGCACCGTGATCATTCATTGCGAGCGCGGTCACCGCCGCCAGCTGCTCCCGCCGATAGAACCAAATGGCAAGGTGTGCACTTGGTTTCGGCGGAAGTTGTTTGGAAGCTGAACGCCAGCGGCTGCAGTGATTCCGCCACTTATCGTTTAGACTTCGCGGAGCGCAAAACGCAACGCGCATTTTCGTCCTGTCTGGTCTTCAATCGCCGGCGAGGACAACATTGCTCGCAAAACAGAATCTCTTTAGAATCGTAGATTAATGGTCGATGGCTTTGATCAATTCTTCCGAACCGCCTTCGGGCAGGAAGTGATCGCGTTCGATTATCAGTGTCGTCTGGCTGAGGAGCCGGAATGCAAATCCCGCCTCATCAATGTGCCCATCCCGCAGTCGCGGGACAAAACCGCCGGTGTAAGATCAGCCGCTCTGACGCAACTCTTTGATCAGCCGCGTATATTCGTCATGATTCCCGATCCAGAACCAAGTGACTCGTTCGCCCTCGCGGGTGGCCATTGCCCGGTAGCCGCCATCAATTCGCACGGACCAATAGTTGCCGATCTTTTTGAACATCAGCCTGCGATTCCACGGGTCGCGTTGCCAGAGCCGATAACTCTCGATAGCCCGCTGCTGTACTCGTGGCGGCAGCTGCTCAAACCTTCTTCGGAAGCTCGCTTTGGTGGAGGAAATCATCGAGTGGAACCTCCGGTTGTCCCTCGTTCTCCTCTTGCAAGCGAGCGTAGAGCGCATCCAGCCGGCCAGCCTTCGCATCTTCTTCCATCTCCCGATCCCACTCGTCGGCTTCGCGCTCCTTCAAGCGTGCCAGCAACTCCCGAAAATCCGCCGAAGGCAGCTTCGCGATTGCGGCTTCGATTTCTTCCACAGTCATCACGAAGGCAACATAGCTTCAATAGGGCCGTATTTGCAAGATTTGTGGGCCACTGTAAGCACCCAGCAGCCATAGCGAATTGTGTTCGTGCCGAGTTGTTGTTAGCCGACGCGTTCGCTTGACTGGGAGTGAGCTCCAACATGGATCGAATCAATTACATATCAAAAACCATGTTGCAATCGAAAAAATCCACATAACTTGCCCTCTCCTGACCTCTCCTGTCAGTAAAAGAAAATTCCATTGACAACCAAACCGCTGCCGACTAGATGTGGCATTCCCGCGCTCATGTGAGCGCGGCCCCATTGAAGTCTGACCGGCGAAGAAAATGTGAAAATGAATTGTGTAATTACTTCCGCGCTCACGTGAGCGCGGCCCCATTGAAGCCGAAATATTGAAAACTTAGCACCAATAGAATCCAAAACCTATGAACTTAACCCTCGATTCACTATCCCAAGCCATTAAGGGTACCGCCGCCGCGTTCCGTTGCCGCCAACGTCTTCAGCCCGGCGGAGGCGAAGGCGACAAAGTTTTTCCACCGACTTATGCCGGCGGCGTTTACGCCGTGGAAATGCGCCGCGTGGCGGGACACGCCGAGCCCGTCACGTGCGTGCTGCTCGACAGCGTACAAAGCCAGGCGAACCGCATGGAACTCGCGCTTCATGATGCGCAGGCGGAACTCAAGCTGCCGGTTGTGGCTGTGGATTTTTCCGAGGCTGACCCGACGCTCGAGGAAAAAATCGGCACGCTCACCAGCCTGCAAGTGCCGCACCGGCTCGCGGATGCGATTCTACGTGACAGCAATCTCGATGGAGAAAAATTCCGCGAGTCAAAAATCGGCCGCGAAGTCAACGCGATGAACACGCTGAACGCGACGCCGCTTTTTCAGTTTTGCCCGACCGCGCTGGTTTTCGGAATGTGGGATTCGACCGGACCGAAAGGCGGCCTCGGCGCAAAGTTCGAGCGCGCAATGGTATCGGAAGTCGTGGGCTTCGGTGCTGCACTCTCCGATTTTCACAAATCGCGTGGCGTCCGACGGGATCCGCTGGAAATTCGCGCGAAAGTCAAAGTGCAACGAAAAGCAGACGGTTCGTGGATGCTCGCCAGTGATCCGCGCGCAAAAGGCACGATCAGCCCGTCCGAAATCAATCACGGCAGCGTGCCGTTTGAATCGGATAATTCGGGTTTAACGATCGAACACGCTGAGCAGCTCACAACGCTTTCGCTCATTTGCCTGCGCCGGCTGCGCTTTCCAATCGATGCAACGAATGGCGGGAACGAAACTGCTAACGTTGCCGCGCGCAGCGTGCTCGCGGCGCTCGGACTTTGCGCGGCGACGCTCGCGTTCGAGAACGGTCTTGGGCTGCGCTCGCGCTGTTTGCTCTGGCCCGATGGCGAGATGACATGGGAGCTTTTGGAAAAACCCGGGCAGCAGCCGCGCACGTTCACGCTGGACGGCGAAGGCGCGAAACAATTGCTCGCGCAAGCCATCGAGGCCGCGAAAAAAGCCGGCCTACCGTGGCGCGAAAAACCACTCACGCTCAAGCCATCCAAAGAGCTTGTTGATCTCGTCCGCAAGAGTCAGCAGCAGGCCGTGAAAGAAGCCGGCAGCGAGGATGCGGGAGCGTGACATGCTCGCGCTCGGCATTCGCTATCTCACGGGGTGCGTCGTCGCCAGCGATCCCGATAGCCGCACGCGCGTGGAATGGCCGCCGCATCCGCGCCGCGTGTTCATGGCGCTCGCTGCCGCGCATTTCCAAACGCACGTGGACTTCGATTCGCCCGCTGCAAAAGCCGAGCGCGCGGCGCTGGAATGGCTGGAAAATCTAGCCGAGCAACCGGCAATCCACGCCAGTGCGATCACGCCGCGCGCTGCGGTCATGCACTACGTGCCGGTCAATGACGACCCCGGCCATTCGTCCGCGCCCGTGCAATCCGCGCCAGGTATCTCGCGCAATCGCCAGCCGCGCAAGTTCGCGCGCGCATGGCTAGATGACGATGTCGCTTTTTTGTTTTGGAACAATGTCGAGACGCCGGATGAAGTCGCGGATGCGCTGCGCGGTTTGTGCGAAAAAGTCACGCGCATCGGCCATAGCATTTCGCTCGCGCAAATGTGGCTCGAAGGAAAACCCGATGCTCTCGCGCCCACATGGCTCCCCGATAACGAACAGCCCACCCGCCAGCTCCGCATCGCCACCCGCGGCACGCTGGCTTATCTTGAAAGGCAGTTCAACCGCGCCAGCATCGAGGAGTATTGGGGACTCGATGAACTGGCCAACGACGCGTCCAACAAGAAGCGCCAGAAAATGGCGCGAAAAAAATTAAAAGAGCGATTTAAAAACCGCATACCCGTTCGTCTCCCGCCGGATGCAGCCGCATGGCAAGGTTATCGTCCAACTGATGCTGAACCGGAGCCGGAAGTGCCAGGCACCTATTTCGATTCTCGGCTCATGGTTTTCGAGTTGCGGCGCAAAGAGAGCGCGTATCGCAGCCTCGACGTGGTCGCCACTTTGCAAATCACGGCGCGACTGCGCAATGGGATGTTCCAGCGCGCAGATGAGGAACCGAAAATCGCGCTGCCGGAATCCATCACGGGTCATCGCAGCGACGGCGCGTCTTCCGAGCGGCCACATGTCGCGATCGTGCCGTTGCCCTTCGTTGGGCATGAGCACGCCGATGGCCGGCTGATGGGCGTGGCGCTCGCGCTGCCCCGCGATTTTTCCAGCGATGACCGCCGCACACTGCTGCGCGTGCTCGCACGCGTGGATCACCTCGCGCTCGGTCCAATCGGCACCTGGCAGATCGGCGCGCCCGATGCGCAGCGACCCGCCGCTACTTTCCTCTCGCGCACATGGACGGCCTCGCCGCGCGGCGTGCGCGAGTGGGCGACGGTGACGCCGTTTGTTTCCGACCGCCACGCGAAAGCGAAGAATCCCGCTGCTTACCGCGAGGAAATCGCCGCGGACATCCGCGCGGCCTGCACGCGCATCGGCATCGATGTGCCCGTTCAAGTCGTCGTCATTCCCGTCTCGGCGCATTTTGGCGTTCCGGCCGCGCACGAGTTTCCGCGCCTTGTGCGCAAGGATGGCTCCGAGCGCCGCCACACGCATGCAATACTCATTTTCGAGCAGCCGATAATCGGCCCGATCCTCATCGGCGCGGGCCGTTATCGCGGATACGGATTGTGCCGTCCGTTGGAACAATGAATATAGAATTTCGCGAATTTTTCGGCGCGCTTTGGAATTGTGAGCCGTTCCCGTGGCAAACGATGCTCGCCCGCCGCGTGCTCGACTCCAATCAGGGTTGGCCTGCGGCGATCAAACTGCCGACGGCGAGCGGCAAGACCGCATGCATTGACATCGCGCTTTTCGCGCTCGCGGAGCAAGCGAAATTGCCGCTCGAAAAACGCACCGCGCCGCGCCGGATTTTTTTCGTCGTGGATCGGCGCATCGTCGTGGACGAGGCATTCCATCGCGCGAGTGAAATCGCCAAAAAACTACACGAGGCGAGTAATGGAGTTCTCAAGGAAATCGCCGAGCGGCTCCGATTGCTTTCCGGTTTCGAAAAAGATGCGCCGCCACTTGCCGTCGCTCGGCTGCGCGGTGGCGTCTGGCGCGATGACGGCTGGGCGCGGATGCCGACACAGCCGGCGATAATCACATCGACCGTCGATCAACTCGGCTCGCGCCTGCTTTTCCGTAGCTACGGTGGCAGCGATTCCGTCACGCCGATTCATGCTGCCCTCGCGGCTAACGACAGCCTCATCCTGCTCGACGAAGCCCATTGCGCGCAGCCGTTCATGCAGACGCTGCAAGCGATTGAAAAATTCCGCGGCGGAAAATGGGCCGAGATGTCATTGGGGCTGCCATTTCATTTCGTGATCATGTCCGCGACGCCGCCCCACGAAATCGAGCAGTCAGAAATTTTCCCACGACCCAACGAAGCTGATGCGGCGCTGGCACATGACGTTTTGCAAAAACGAATCAACGCGCTGAAAGCCGCAGAGCTTGTCGAATGCCGTGAATCAATCGTCGCGGAAGCGGCGGTGTGCGCACGCGAGTGCGTGGCAAAATCCGGCCGCAACCGCGTCGCGGTCATGGTGAATCGCGTCCAAACCGCAGCGGAAATTGCGGCAGAGCTTGAGCGTGATTTCTCCCGAAAAGCAGAAATCATTTTGCTCACCGGTCGGATGCGCTCATTTGACCGTGATCACCTTGTTGCAAAATGGGCGGAGTTTTTGAAAGCCGACAAGCCAAAGGATCCCAAACTGCCGATCATCCTTGTCACCACGCAATGCCTGGAAGTCGGCGCCGATTTCAGCTTCGACGCGCTCATCACCGAGTGCGCAAGTCTCGATGCGCTCCGCCAGCGTTTTGGCCGGCTTAACCGGTTCGGCGACGTGGGCAGCGTGACCGCGGCGATTCTCATCTCCAAAGCGGACGCGAAAAGCAAAGCGCCCGATCCGATCTACGGCGATGCGCTCAAAAAAACATGGGAGTGGCTGAACGAAGTTGCGATTCGCGAATCGAAAAAGGCCGTGCCGCAAGTCGATTTCGGCATTGCCGCGATGAACCGCATTGCCGGCCCGCTTGAAAAAGATTCGCCGGAAAAATTGCGCGTGCTCCTCGCGCCGACTGATGATGCCCCGGTGCTGCTTCCTGCGCATCTCGATTTGTTTTCGCAAACTTCCCCGCCGCCCGATCCCGAGCCGGATGCGAGCCTTTTTCTTCACGGCAAACGCGGCGGCGCGCCGGAAGTCAGCGTCGTCTGGCGCGCTGATCTCGCCTCGCTCCCGCGCGAGGATTGGGCTGACTCGGTCGCGCTGCTGCCGCCATCGGCTGGCGAAGTGTTTCGCATCCCGCTGCCGCGCTTCTTGCAATGGGTGCGCAGCGGCGATGCAGCAGCGCTCGGTGACGTGGCTGATGTCGAGGGCGAGGAAATCCCGCCCGGCGATGAACAGCCGCGCGCCAGCCGCTCGTTGCTGCTCTGGCGCGGCGTGGACAAATCGCGCGTTTCCAATGAGCCGCGCGACATTAAACCGGGTTTAGTCATCGTCCTGCCGCTCGACGAAAAGGAAAAGGTTCCTATCGCGGTCGGGCAACTGACGAGCAATGGAGCTGGGCCAAATCGTGCCGATCTCGCCGAGCGCGTTTTCTTTGAGCGCACGGGCAAGGCCGCGCTGCGCGTGCATTGCGCGACGCTTGCACCGTGGAAAAAAAACGAAGCCATCCGCGCACTGCTTGATGCGCTCGAAGACATCGCCGACGAGGAGGACGCTGGAGAAAAATTTCGTGAGTTCGCCGCTAGGCTGGAAGCCAAATCGCCTGCTGAGCCTGATGCAGAGCCGGTTCCCGGCTGGTTGCGAGAATTGATTGCGCACCTCGCGAAGAATCCAATCCGCATCGACATGTATCCCGGCGGCGGTTTTGTCATCACAACTCGGCGAGCAGTCTCCGGACACAAGCCGGTCGAGGAGGAGGATTTTTTCGCAGACGAATCCGAACTGTTGTCGCTGGCCGATAAATCGGTTCCACTCGCCGATCACACCGCGCAGGTTATCGCCGTTGCACAAAAAATCGCGTCGCGCTGCATACCAGCCTTCGCACAGTTAATTGAGCGATGCGCACGGCTGCACGACATCGGCAAGCTCGACGAGCGGTTCCAGATCGTGCTGCAAAACGGCGATGAACTCGCAGCCCGGCGCGCGCTGGAAAAATGCGCGCCGCTCGCCAAATCCGAAAAAGTCACGCTCACGCCTTCGCGTCGGCGCGCGATCCGCGAGAGCGCGAGACTGCCCGAGACTTTCCGACACGAAATGCTTTCGGCCCACCTCTCCGACGCGCTCGGTTTAATCGACAACGGTGAAAATCGCGAACTCGCGCTGCACCTTATCGAGTGCCATCACGGCTTCGCGCGGCCATTCGCGCCGGTCGCACGCGATGCAAATCCGCCTGCGCTCGATCTCGCGCCGCTCGGCATCGCGCGCGTTTTTTCCAGTGAAGAACGCGCAGTGCTCCCGCCCGCGGGGCAGCTTGATTCGGGCGTCGCGGAGCGATTTTGGAAATTGACGCGTCGCTTCGGCTGGTGGGGCCTCGCGTATCTGGAAGCGATGCTGCGCCTGGCCGACTGGCACGCCAGCCGCCACGCGCGTGAGGAAAAATCGAGCACATCCTTTGCCGGCCTGATCCCGCGCGCCGCCACGCAGCCGCGGGCGAATCGCAGCGAATTTCTTCTCGCCGCAATAGACGGTGCGAATCCGCTCGGCTATCTGGCCGCACTCGGCGCGTTCCGACTCGCAACGCGAGTTTGGCCCGAGCGCCGCGTTCTTTTGGGCTGGGAACGAATCTATGGCGTCTGGCGACCATTGCTGCGAATCGAACCAGCGCTTGCCGCTGACGAACAGTCCGCGCAGCGCGAATTGGTCAATGCACTCCACAAGAATGGAGTGCAGCTCGCGGATATGTTTGCGCCGGAACTCCTACAAAGTTCAATTGCGTGCGAAAAGAAGTGGAAGGATAAGCTGCGTTTTACAGTGGCCGCATATCGCGATTTCTGCCAGAGCATAGCGCTTAAAGCAGCGCCTTCCGCGGATCGGCTCGCTGAATTTGCGGCCACGTGGGGCGGTGAGACAGATTCCGAAGAACACGACAAGCGGCAATTAGTGAAACGGACGCGCTTCGATTTTACCGCCGGACAGCAGTCATTTATCGCGATGCTGCGCGATGTGCGCAGGGATGCCAGGTCGGAAGACGTCGGCGCCGCGTTGTTTACAGGCTGGCGCTACTCGATTGCAGCGTCTTCAATGCGCTGGGACCCGGTAGATGAAAAACGACAGTACGCGCTCCAAGCGAGCGATCCGACCGACGCGAGTGCAAACCCTTCGATTGCCGATCCCGGCGCAAACTTTCTCGCGATCGATGCGCTCCCGCTTTTCCCGTTCGTGCCTGACCGTCGCGCCAGCCAGCCAGGTTTCGAGCGCGACTCCGAAGGCCGAAGCTGGACTTGGGCGCTGTGGCGCGACCCCGCCACGCTCGACGTGATCCGCACATTCATCGCGACTGTTTCATCCACGCAAAGCGACGATGCCGAGGGCGAGCGGCCGGCCACCTGCGCACGGTTCCAGTCCGCAATCGTCATGCCTTCAGGCCGCTACCGCTGTTTCACGCGGCCACGTGCTCTTTGATGCCGCACCATCGTTGCGTCCCACGAAGTCATTGCTCGTCAAGCATAGGAATTGCGTTCAGGCTCAGTCGCGATAAATGACCAAGCGTTTTGGATCTTCAAACCGGCGACGCGGTCGCAAGTCGAAACGCGAGATGGAAGATCGTCTTGGCGATATTCCGCGGAGCGACATCGACGCGGCAGTTGCGGAGGCGTTAGAGACCGCAAAGCCGACACAAGAAGCTCCAACGCCGACTCCAACGGAAATCGCACCGGACGAAGCGAGCGGCCCGGAACTGACCGGCCACAGGCCGGTGGCTACAGAGCTTCCGACCGTGCCCAAAGCAGCCCCGAAAGGTTTTGGGGAAGAAATCGAAAAGCGACAATCGCAAATCCAAAGTTCACCCGAGCCTCTGCCGGCGCGGATGCTTAACGAGTTTGTTTATTGTCCGCGGCTCTTCTACTACGAGTTTGTCGAAGGCGTGTTCGTGCACAATGCGGACACGATGCGCGGGGCAGCGATTCACACGCGCGTCGATTCCGGTTCCGGTGCAATGCCACCCAGCGAAGCTGGGAAATCCGAAACGGAAGCGCCCGAGACGATCCATTCACGTTCGGTGTCTCTTGGCTCCGAGCGACTCGGCGTGACCGCTAAAATCGATCTAGTGGAAATCAGACCATTTGATTCGCAGAGCGATGATGATCTTTTTTCAAAGCGCGAAGTTTGTCCGGTCGATTACAAAGCGGGTGCTCCGCGCGAAGCCGAAGAAGGTAAGGAGTTATGGGACGCGGACAAGATGCAGCTCGGTCTGCAATGTTTGCTGCTGCGCGACAACGGTTACATTTGCAACGAAGGAATCATTTATTATCGCGCGACGAAGCAGCGTGTGCGGCTCCTGATCACGCCGGAACTTGAGGCGTGGGTGCTGCAAAAAATCCGTGAGGCGCGTGGGTGCGCCGCCGGATCAATCCCGCCGCCGTTGATCGATTCGCCGAAGTGTCCGCGCTGCTCGCTTGTTACTGTCTGTTTGCCTGACGAGACGCGGATGCTGGCGCAGCGAACAACCTCCGATCAACCACTCGTCAGGAATCGCGAATCAGCTGCGGGCGAGCCCCGCCGTCTGATCGCCGCCCGCGATGACACGCGCGCGCTTTATCTCACGACACCTGGATTGTTCGTCGGACGCAGTGGTGAGGTGTTGCAGGTAAAGGAGAAAAAGGAACTCGTACAGGAAGTGCGCATCAACGATCTGTCGCATGTCGCGCTTTTCGGGAACGTCCAAATCTCGACGGCGGCAGTCCAAGCCTTGTGCGAGGCCGACGTGCCGGTGACCTACTTCTCTATGGGCGGCTGGTTCTATGGTTTCACGCGCGGGCACTCGCTCAAGAATGTGTTCACGCGGGTGGAGCAATTTCGGCTCGCGCGCGATCCGGCGGTGCGGCTGTGGCTGGCACGCAGCTTTATCACCGGAAAAATCCGCAACCAGCGCACGATGCTCATGCGCAATCATCTCGAGCCGCCACAACCAACTCTGGCGAAGCTCAAGAATTCCGCCGGTGCCGTCCTGGCTGCGAAGAGTATCGAGGAACTCCTCGGGATCGAAGGCGCCGCAGCGTCTTTTTATTTCGGGCAGTTCAATGGGATGATCAAAGTCGAGGATGAGCTCGCTCTCTCTGAACCCTCAAAGCTAAATCCTCAGCTTCGGTTCAACTTTGATTTTGCCGGACGCAAACGCCGCCCACCCACTGATCCGGTCAACGCGCTGCTCTCGCTCGCTTACAGTCTGCTGGCCAAGGATTGCACGATTGCCGCACTGGCTGTTGGCTTCGATCCATATATCGGGTTCTATCATCAGCCGCGCTTCGGACGGCCCGCGCTCGCGCTTGATGTCATGGAAGAATTCCGGCCGTTGATTGCCGAATCATGCGCGCTCACCGCGATCAACAATCGGATGGTTACGGAAAAAGATTTCGTGCGGGCAGGCCGCGCTGTGAATCTCAGCGCAGCGGGCCGAAAACAATTTTTCGTCGCATACGAAGCGCGAATGAGTCATCTCGTCACGCATCCAATTTTCGACTACAAAGTGACCTACCGCCGGGCACTGGAATTGCAATTTCGGATTCTCGCGCGGTATCTGACAGGTGAGATTGATGAGTATGTGCCTTTTATGACCAGGTGAAACGCGGTGATGAGAACGACCTATCTCGTTTGCTACGATATCTGCGAGGACAAGCGGCTGCGCAGAGTCTTCAAGACCTGCCGCAACTACGGCGATCATCTGCAATATTCAGTATTTGAATGCGACCTCAATGAAGCCGAGATGGTGAACCTGGAACGGGAGCTTAGCGAAATAATTAATCATATCGAAGACCAGGTACTCTTTGTCGCGCTCGGACCGGCAGAGAGCCGTGGGGAACGCGTCATCCGCGCGGTCGGACTGCCTTACGTTAAGCTCGACGCGCCCTGTTATGTGATATGAAGCGACCAGCGATCATCGCTAGATCGAAAGTTCTTTGACAGAATAGCCGTGGTGGGAGTTGCGAGCGGCAATGTGATGGCGACAGTGCGCTTGCCGCTCGCGATTCGCAGTCCACGGAGGTAAAATGAAGTGAAAAAACAAAGCCATAGTGAAGATAGAACTCTGGATCCGATGATGGACAAGCGTCCGCTCGGAAACGGCGGTTTTGACGGCTCGAAACGAGCGGTTTACGGATCAGGTATTTCCGCGCTCACGTGAGCGCGGCCCCATTGAAGCAAGTAGCTATAGCCGGGGTCCCCCGGACCAGAGATTGATTTCCGCGCTCACGTGAGCGCGGCCCCATTGAAGCCGTATCGACCCCGGCTGGCACTGACTATCTGCGCGAGGAGATTTCCGCGCTCACGTGAGCGCGGCCCCATTGAAGCTCTTTTCCGTGACGTAAACCGCGCCGAGAGTGCCCCGCATTTCCGCGCTCACGTGAGCGCGGCCCCATTGAAGCGTTCCGTCCCAACCGAAACCACCAATCTTGTCTACTTATTTCCGCGCTCACGTGAGCGCGGCCCCATTGAAGCACGGATGCCCTCACGGATAACTTGGAGGTGTTACACATTTCCGCGCTCACGTGAGCGCGGCCCCATTGAAGCGTAACAGTCCCGTCCATCTGCATCGCCAGGTCTGGCTATTTCCGCGCTCACGTGAGCGCGGCCCCATTGAAGCCCTGCGGGAAGCGTGCGCGTCGCCCGCAGGGCGACGGATTTCCGCGCTCACGTGAGCGCGGCCCCATTGAAGCTCTGCGCGTCTCAGCGCCTTTTCTTTCCGAGAGAGAAATTTCCGCGCTCACGTGAGCGCGGCCCCATTGAAGCACGTCGTAGAAATCAGGGGGCATTGGGAAACGGTCGCATTTCCGCGCTCACGTGAGCGCGGCCCCATTGAAGCGCCCATGAGCCGCGTGGCGAGCGAAGCGAGCTTTACACATTTCCGCGCTCACGTGAGCGCGGCCCCATTGAAGCCCTCAGCTTGCGCGCGCAGATCGGCATCGACCTTTTGATTTCCGCGCTCACGTGAGCGCGGCCCCATTGAAGCGCACAATGGCAACAAGCGGAAGGCTCGATCTATTCGGGATTTCCGCGCTCACGTGAGCGCGGCCCCATTGAAGCATCAACTGCCCGGGTGGCAGCGTGATCGGCGTTCCTATTTCCGCGCTCACGTGAGCGCGGCCCCATTGAAGCAGACAGTCAAGGCGGAGCTCGATCATGGCGGGCCTGATTTCCGCGCTCACGTGAGCGCGGCCCCATTGAAGCGTCGCCGCAGAAAAATGTCGTTGCGGTCCTCGCCGCGCATTTCCGCGCTCACGTGAGCGCGGCCCCATTGAAGCGCAAAACAACACGGCGCCCTTCCCCAGGATCGCATCACATTTCCGCGCTCACGTGAGCGCGGCCCCATTGAAGCACTACAAAAGTGACGGCTCCGGTTCCGCCTGACACAAATTTCCGCGCTCACGTGAGCGCGGCCCCATTGAAGCTTTACGCTAACGAGTCCCGTGATAATTGATACGCTCATTTCCGCGCTCACGTGAGCGCGGCCCCATTGAAGCGATCCCCGCGAACATTAGATATTGTCTGATCTCCACATTTCCGCGCTCACGTGAGCGCGGCCCCATTGAAGCGAGGTCGGAACACGTATAGCTTACGTGCCAGTTCCTGATTTCCGCGCTCACGTGAGCGCGGCCCCATTGAAGCTCTCCACGGCCAGTCTGCGACCTGGCTTCCTGATTCCATTTCCGCGCTCACGTGAGCGCGGCCCCATTGAAGCAGCGATCCGGCCGCCGACGCACGATTCCGCCCTGTGATTTCCGCGCTCACGTGAGCGCGGCCCCATTGAAGCCTTCCGGTGTTCCACCAAAACGTCTATCTGCCATTCTATTTCCGCGCTCACGTGAGCGCGGCCCCATTGAAGCGGCGGATTGCACTGAAGGCAGCTACGCCCTCTTTCATTACCCCTCTCGCAAAGACATTGAGCATTGTTCCCTTGGCCTCCGCTCCGGGCAGGCTGCGCGGTGCCGTATTCCACAACGCGCGATCACTGCGGTGCGCGCAGAATCTCCTTTGCTAAAATATGCGCCAATTACGCATGCAATGACGCACACGATTTCCGAATTGCTCCAAGAACGGAGCGGCCCGCGCTATCGGCTCTGGCAGAGTCACGCGCTCGTCGTGTATGCTCAAGCGCAATGGACAGGTCGCGAGTCGCGACGATCAACTCAGCCTATTTGATTTCGCACGGAGTCGTGAGCAAACAAATTTACCTGACGCAATACGGACTGATGGCCGAACGTCACTGGCGGGAGTTCCGGCCGAAGATGGTTCGGGAATTGGAGGCGAAGGGCACGCTGATGGACGCCTTGTTCGAGGCGCAGGAGAGAACCATCGAAGAAATGGAAGCGCTGACGCGGAAATTCGAAACGGAACAGAAATTGACTCCGCAACAGGCGCACGATCGGGCCTGGGAGATGATTCGCGAGAAATACATTCTCTTGCCGCCGGAAGAGAATTTCTAAGCGCGAACCACTATCGCATCCGCCCGGAGGATGCGCTCGGTCGAGGTTCACTGAAACAAAAGTGCCGCCACAATTTTGCGGCCATCGAGCTTGCGCACACACTCGATGCGGAAGCGCGCGACGCGACCGACGATGAAAAGCGCATCATCGTAAAATACGTCGGGTGGGGCGGAATTCCGCAGGTCTTCGCCGATCAATCATCAAGTGAGTGGGCGTCAGAACGCGAGCGCCTCAAGGAACTGCTCACAGCTGAGGAGTACGAATCTGCTCGGGCTTCGACACTCAACGCGCATTACACTTCGGTCACCGTCATTTCCGCCATATACGACGCGGTACAGCGGCTCGGTTTTGAGCACGGGCGCGTGCTCGAACCGGCTCTTGGAGTCGGTCACTTCTTTGGTCTCATGCCCGCTGAAATGCAGGCACGCTCACAACTCATCGGCGTCGAAATCGATTCTCTTAGCGCGAGTATCGCGCGAAAGCTGTATCCCGGCGCGGACATCCGGACGCAAGGTTTCGAAGCCGCAGAGTTGCCGCACGATTGGTTCGATCTCGCGATCTCAAACATTCCGTTCGGTGACTACAAGTTGCATGATCCCGAGTTCAATGAACGCAATTTCCTGATTCACGATTACTTCTTCGCGAAGGCAATCGTGAAAGTGCGACCAGGCGGATTAGTCGTGTTGATTACTTCGAAAGGGACGCTCGACAAAGCGAACTCACATCTCCGGACTTACCTAGGCGATAAAGCGGATTTTCTTGGCGCGATTCGACTGCCGAACATTGCGTTTAAGCAGAACGCCAATACCGAGGTGACGAGTGACATCGTTTTTTTGCGTCGGCTGGCAAACGGCGGCAAACCAAGCGGACCGGTGTGGCAGAATCTTGCAGAACACGTGAATTGCGACGGCGCCCGCTTTCGCATCAACGAGTATTTCGCGGCCCATCCGCACATGATGCTCGGCTACATGGCCAACGCAGGCACAATGTACCGCAGCAGCGAGCCAGCGCTCGTTACAGATGGTCGCGATCTCGCAACAGCGCTTCGGGAAGCGATCACTGCATTGCCAGAAGGCGTCTACCGCGCTGCGGAGAACGTCTCGACACGAGTTGCCCCTCAGCCAATTAACGCACCGAGTGATGTGAAGGAAAACGCCTTCACCTTGCACGACGGCGGGATCGCGGTCCGCACCGGTACAAGGCTTACGCCGATCTCCAATCTGCCAGACGAGACGGCGCGTCGGATTCGTGGGCTCATCAAACTTCGCGCCGCCGTACGCGAAGTGTTGCGGACGCAACTGGATGATTTGACTGACGAAGAAATTGTTGATGCACGACGGCGCCTTAATCTGGCCTACGATCAGTTTGTCGCGCGGTTCGGCGCGATTAACGCAAGCGCCAATCGCCGTGCTTTTCGCGGCGATCCTGATCTGCCGCTTCTCTGCTCACTCGAAGATTACAACCCCGACACGAATCGCGCGAAGAAGGCTGCCATCTTTCATGAACGCACGATCCAGAAACCGCGACGCATGGTCGCGGCAGAATCAGCAGCCGATGCCCTCGTGTTCTCTCTTAACGAGAAAGGCCGTGTCGATCTTGCGTACATGGAAACATTGCTTGGTTGTCGTACGAAGCAGTTTCTGCCCGAAGTGAAAGGTCTCGTCTTTCACAACCCTGAAACGGAGCAATGGGAAACTGAGGATCAGTATCTCTCCGGAGATGTTCGCGCCAAACTAACCACCGCGCGCGCGGCTGCTCTCGCGCAGCCACGCTACGTTGAGAACGTTTCTGCTTTGGAAGCTGTTCAGCCTAACGACCTGACCGCATCCGAAATCGATGCCCGACTTGGTGCGGTCTGGATTCCGCCTGACGATGTAGAGGCATTCGCGAAATCACTCCTCGACACCGAAGGCATCAACGTATCGCACGCAGCGACGTTGGGAACATGGTTCGTACGAGGTGACTACAACGCACGCGGCACCGTCGCGAACACGACCGAGTGGGGCACGTTACGTTATTCAGCGTTGGAGCTGATCCAGGACGCGTTGAATCTCAAAACGCCCACAGTTTATGACCGCGATCGGAAGAACGACACCCTCGTAATCAACGCGCAGGAGACTGAGGCCGCGCGCGACAAGTTGGAAAAAATCAAAGAGCGCTTCAAAACGTGGGTTTGGGAAGACGATGAGCGCCGCGAACGATTGTGCCGAAAATACAATGACGAATTCAATTCGGTGCGTCTGCGTGTTTTCAACGGCAGCCATCTGACGTTGCCTTCGAGCAGCCAACAAATCGCGCTGCATCCGCATCAAAAGAATGCCGTTTGGCGAATCGTTCAGAGCGACAACACCCTGCTTGCGCATGTGGTCGGCGCAGGCAAGACCTACACGATGGTCGCCGCCGCAATCGAACTGAAGCGGCTTGGTCTCGCGACGAAACCGATGTTCGTCGTGCCAAATCACATGCTCGCGCAGTTCTCTTCCGAACTGCTCACGCTTTATCCCACCGCCAACATTCTCGTTGCTGGAAAAGAAGACTTCACGGCGAACAACCGCGCCCGTCTATTCGGCCGGATTGCAACCGGCAACTGGGATGCCGTCATCGTGACGCATTCGAGTTTCGAAAAAATTCCGGTCTCACTGAACACGCGTCGAAATCTTATCGCAGCACAAATCGATGAAATCGAAACTGCCATTCGCGAGGAGCGCGCCGATCGCGGTACGCGACTCGTGAAAGAGTTGGAGCGAGTGAAGAAGCGCCTTACGGCAAAGCTCGAAGCGCTCTCCGCCGATGGCAAGAAAGACAACACGCTCACATTCGAAGAACTCGGAATCGATCGGCTCTTCATTGATGAGGCGCAGCGGTTCAAGAATCTCTTCTACGTCACAAAGATGACCCGCGTTGCCGGTCTGCCGCAGACCGCCTCGGAGCGCGCATTCGATCTCTTTCTCAAAGTTCACCACATCCAGGCCCGAAACAAAGGAGGCGGTGTCGTCTTCGCCACTGGCACGCCAATTTCCAACACGATGGCCGAAATGTTCACGATGCAGCGCTACCTTCAAATGGACACGCTGCGTCGCAATTCGCTCCAGCATTTCGATTCATGGGCGGGAACATTCGGCGAAACGGTGACTTCGATGGAGTTGAGCCCGGACGGAAGCGGGTATCGTCTGCAAAGCCGTTTCGCGCGATTCGTTAATGTCCCCGAGTTGATGCAGCAGTTTCGCCAGGTCGCTGATGTGCAAACAGGCGAGATGCTCAAATTGCCAGTGCCGAAGCTTGAGCAAGGCCGAGCAATAGCGATCAGCGCACCAAGCAGCCCGGAGTTGAAACGCTTTGTCGATCAGCTCGTGAGGCGCACCGAAAAAATCAAAAGCGGTCGAGTAGATCCTCGCGACGACAACATGCTTAAGATTACGACCGAGGGCCGCAAGGCGGCGCTTGATCTCCGGCTTGTGCTGCCACACGTCCGCGACAATCCAGATTCAAAAACGAACAAGGCTGTCGAGAAGATTCACGACACCTGGCAACAATCGACGCCGACGAAAGGCGCGCAGCTTGTCTTTTGCGATCTTTCCACTCCGCAGACCAACGGCCGCTGGTTCTCTGTTTATAATGACGTGCGCGAAAAGCTCATTGCACGCGGTATTCCCACGGATCAGATCGCGTTCGCGCAGGACGCCACCGACGACGCATCCAAAGCGATGCTCTTTAAATCCGTGCGCGAGGGACGAGTCCGCGTTCTTCTCGGCAGCACAGCAAAGATGGGAGAAGGAACTAATGTCCAAACGCGCCTCGTCGCCTTGCATCATCTCGACGCGCCCTGGCGACCTGCCGACATCGAACAGCGCGAAGGCCGAATCCTCCGGCAGGGTAATCAAAACGAATACGTGAAGATTTACCGTTATGTCACAGAAGGCAGCTTCGACGCCTACATGTGGCAAACGCTTGAAACGAAGTGCCGCTTCATAACTCAAGTCATGACCGGCGACGCCACAATGCGCCGCGCCGAAGATGTCGATTCTACTGCTCTGACGTATGCCGAAGTGAAGGCGATCGCGTCAGGCAATCCGCTCGTGATCGAAAAGGCGACGATTGACGCGGAAGTCATGCACCTGACACGGTTGAAAAAGCAGCATGCGGAGAGCCTGTATCAGATGCGCTATCGCGTTCGACGGCTGAATGACAACGGCGCGATACTGGAGCGCGAAATCGCAAACATCCGCGAAGATTTGCGGACGCGAATCAGCACGCGCGGCGACAACTTCGCGATGACCGTGAAGAACGAGACGTTCACCGATCGCGTCAAAGCGGGTCGCGCGCTCGTGTTCGCTGCGGCTGCGATCAAGCCATTCGAATCAACAAAGGCAATTGGCAGCATCGGCGGCTTTCCAATCTCAATCGAGAAATTCGATGAACGCGCAACGCTCTTGATTCACGGTAAACACAGCTATCGTGCGAACGTTAGTGACAGTCCCGCTGGAACGGTTGCGTCGCTAGAACATGCGCTCGACAGCATTGAAGATCGACTGCGCGAACGCGAAACCGATCTCGCACAGTCCCGCCGGCAAATTGTCGATCTAACAAATCAGTTCGAGCAACCTTTCGAGCACGAGAAAAAACTCGCGGCCGCAACGAAACGACAGCAGGAAATCATCGCAGCACTCGACATCACGAAGAACCAAGCGTCTGTGAAGATTGATGAAGGAGCCGACCAACCAATAGGCGTAGTCGAGGAAAAGCCCGAACAGAATCCGCAAGCGCAGAATCAAGCCGCGATCACCGTCGGGGTTTAAGCGGAAGTAAGATGCCTCCGGCGTTTACAACCGATGCCATTGGTTGCAGTCTGCAACAATGACCGCGCTAGAACTCTCCCCAAATCGAATTGCCTTCCGCGCATGACGCAAGCGGCAGCCAAAATCCGCATATTCGTTAGTTCCGTTCAAAAGGAATTAGAACGTGAACGAGCGGCGATTACAGCGCTCGTCTCGACCGATCCATTTTTTGAGAAACACTGCGACGCGATTTTGTACGATAAAGAACCGCCGACCGGCACTCCCGGTAAGAAGGCATATTTGGACCTCCTCCGTTCCTGCCACATCTATCTACTCTTAATCGATGTCGAATACGGGAAACCGAGCGGAGACGTTTCAGCGACCCACGAGGAGTATCGCCTCGCGCAGGAACTGAAACTTCCGACGCTCGTTTTCATTAAAGGCGCGGACAGCAAAAAAGATGCGGCGCGCGAAAAGAAAACCAAGGAATTTATCGAAGAAACGAAGCGTGATGGATATAAGTACGTTCGTTTTCATGATCGCGAGGATTTGCGACCCGGAGTTCGTGATGCGCTCTTGGCGCTCCTAAAAAACAAATTTCAAATAACCGCTAGTGCCGGGGAAGCGGAAGAAGGTGAACACCTCATTGAGGTCGCGTCTCCATTTGAAGCAGCTCCGCTTGGAGATGTCGGTGTAACCTCGCTCAACGCTGACCTCCTCGCGGACTTCGTGGAGCACGTTATCGAAAAGCCGGCAATGCGTATTTGGGATGACGCCCCAGGACGCGCATTAGTCATGCGAGGCTTGGCGATTCAACGACCAGGCGCGGCAGCCGTTGTTACGCACGCAGCATTTCTGCTTTTCGGAACAAGACCGGCGGATCGCTTTCCACAATGTGAAATTCTTGCCGATGCCTACGACGACATTCGGGTTAGTGGAAGACCAAAGGGGCAAGAGACCATCGGAGACTCGATCCTCGCGGCTATCCCAAAAGCGCTCGCGTTTGTCGATCAGCACACTTTTCATCCCCACCGCGTCGTTCGATTAAATAATATCCGTCTCAACGAATATCCGGATCGCGCGCTCCGTGAGGCTCTCGTCAATGCGCTGGCTCACCGAAACTATGAAGACGCGACGCGGAAGATCAGCCTTCGCGTGTTCAAGGATCGAATCGAAATCGCGAGTCCAGGATATCCTCTAAAACCTCTTACGCTGGCGAAGTTACGCGCTGGAAAATACCGGCCGTGTTCGCGTAATCCCCTTATCGCGCAAACGCTGGCTTCTTTTGGTTTGATGGAACAGCGCGGAACAGGGTTCGCCAGGATGCGAGACGCGATGCTCGACCATGGCCTCGATGTCCCCGCCTTTACCGAACAGGACGGCTATTTCATCGTCACGTTCCCAGGGCCTAACGGAAACTATGACCGGCTCAAGGTGCCAGCGGAAGCGGCCGGGTTCGTGACACCCGCCGTCGAAGCCCAACTGAATGAGCGCCAAAAGAAGATGATGTTGGAAGTCCAGCAAAGTGGCTTGATCACCAGCGGTTGGTGCCGCAAGACTTTTCGCGTCTCTTACAACACTGCGTATCGGGACCTCTCAGACCTTGTTCACCGCGGCCTGCTTCTCCAAATTGGTAAGGGCCGGGCCACCCATTACCAGATCAAACCCCCTGTCTCGTGAATCATCGAAAATCCATCGACAATTTGCCGGAATCTATCGACGGAGTGCCTTGCCTTGGGCAGTTGCAAAACTATCGATAATCTATCGACGTTTTCGGCAAATCTATCGACACCCTGAATGTCGCAAAGACATTGAGCTTTCTCCTTCCGGCCTTCCGCGCTGCGGCTCCTCCCTCCGAAAACTCAAAGACTTTGCTTCCCCTTTTCAGAGATGTGATCATCTGCGCCGTCCTTGCTGCGCTCTCCGGCCGTTCCGACCCCCACCCCCACTCGGAAAAGCCGACCGCGTCGCTGCGGATGCGCAGATCATCACGGGAGCAGCCCATGGCAACCGTGCAACCACTTACAAAGCTGACAAAGTCGCGTTACTTTCCAACGCATGAACCTGAAACCGTCGGAAACAATCTTTCGATTCCTCTTTAGCTCGCCAGCGCATTTTGCTGGTGAATGCGAGGGTGAGGACTTCTGGCTTACACCGGCCTTTCCGAGTTTTGATCGACGTGGTCGCGAACTGTTAGCCATCGGAGCAGGGCCGTTCCGAAGATCGCACTTTTGTTTCTCCGTCGAAGTGCCCAAACGGGACAAGTCTGCCATGACTTATCCCATGTATGAATGGGTTGGTGAAGAGATGAGCGCGCTGCTTGGCGCGTTCTACGGCAAGCTCATTCTCAATCTAGGTCACGTTCAAGCCGGCCGTTTTGTGACGGTACCCTCGATGCCGGAGCGACGATTTCACCGCTACGATAAACCACCGTTCAACGACCGTCCGCGATGCCCGAATGGTGTCGAACCAAATCTCGCTGAAGCCGCTCCTTTGATTGCAAAGTACGTGAAGGTTGCCGCGACTGACGATCAACTGCCGCTCCTCGTGCGAAGTGCCGATTTCTACCGTCTCGCATTGGAAACGTACGACGAGCGACCAGAAGTGGCCTTCGCGATGCTGATCTCGACATTGGAAGTGCTGACGGGTCTTCGCGGATACACTGAGGAGGAACTCTATGACGAGCAGCTGTTAGCGGATTTGCGACTGATCGAAACAAGCTGCGCGGATGGATTGCAAATCGCACGACGCCTTCGAGGTCGCCTTTATCAGGTCAAACGCAAAGTAGCCGCGCTGGCGCGTGATCTCGTGCCCGACACGTTCTTCGAACAGCGTGAAACAAAGTTGCCGTGGGGCTTCATCCAGGATCGAGCCGAGCTAGTGGAGCGAATACGCGCAGCCTACGATATCCGCAGCCGCCTGTTACATACCGGGAATCGCAGCGGCTTGTGGTACATCGAATACGATCATCAAGGTGAAGAACGCGGCGCTGGTGAGCCGGTGCTGGAGGATAAAGAACTCGTAAAGCTTCTCGGTAGGTCCGTAAATCTCGTCGGTTTAGAACGAATCACTTCGACCGTGCTGCGCGCGATGATAGTGCAGTGGCTGACACGATAATCCTGATGCGGCTTTGCAGTGGCGAGACTGTGTCCGACCTGTCTGCCCACAGACTCGCGAGTTTGCCTTGCGGACTTGTGATTCGCATCATCAGCCTGCAATCCACGCCTATTTTCGATATATTCGAGATCAGTGCACGCACTTGATTGGCGACAAATTCGCACGTGGAACGGATCTCAGCATCGAGCATTTGAGGAACTCTGCTGTCAGCTCGCGCGTCTCGAAACAGAGTCGCTTCCCCGCGACGCGCGCTTTTATCGCCGAGGTGCTCCGGATGCAGGTGTAGAGTGTTTGTGGCAATTGCGAAACGGTGATGAATGGGGATGGCAAGCAAAGTTCATCACCGAGTCACCTCGCGCTGTGCATTGGAGCGAGCTCGACAAATCCGTCAGAACGGCGCTCGAACAGAATCCAGCGCTGCGCCGCTACACGATCTGCATTCCTACTTCACTTCCCGACGACCGTCGCGCAAAGCGTAAGTCAGCGCGACAGAGCTGGGATGAGCATGTACTAAAGTGGACCGGCTGGTTTACCGGCCACCACCGTACTATAGAATTCGTTTTATGGGATGAAAGCGCGTTGCTCGAACGGCTAGGAAAGCCCGCACATGCTGGCCGTTGCGCATTCTGGTTCGGTGGAACAGCATTCACTGCCGACTGGTTCAATCAGCATGGAGTGCGACCGGCCATTCGTCAGGCACATACTCGTTACACACCGCCACTACACGTCGACGTTCCAGTGCAACGGACTCTGGAAGCCCTGAGGCGAACCGGTGAGTTCCACAGACGCCTGCAAAGCGAATCGGAACGAGTACGTCGCACGATGGAGGAGACGCTGGGTTTTGTTATAGGCTTCAAAGACGACGAATCGCAGACGATTCTCCGCAAAAGCGCGGAGCGGTTTGTGCAAAGCGTTTCGCGCTGGCCAGCCACGGTCAATGATCCGTTCGACGTCTCGGATGCAATCAGCGCGGTTGCCGACCTCGAAACGGCAGCGAATGAGGCCAAGCGACAAGTGCTACGGACTCCCTCCTCGGAAGACAACGATCGCAACTTTATTTTTGCACAAATCCGTGAATTACAACGCGCGTTGTACCGTTTGAAAGAGTTCTTATCTTCGCAGGAAGTATCGGCAAGTCTGATGGGCAGACTCGTAGTAACCGGCGATGCTGGTTCGGGGAAAACGCATTTATTCTGCGCTACGGCCGAACATCAGTGCGCAAAACAACGCCCGGTCGTGCTGCTTTTGGGCGAGCAGTTTCATGCGACCGCGGAGCCCTGGACGCAGATCCAACAGTTGGTGGGCTTGCAGGGGACGCGGGACGAGTTCCTCGGTGCACTGGATGCGATCGGCGAGGGACTCAACTGTCGCGCGCTCATTCTCATTGATGCGCTCAACGAAGGCGCCGGAATATCGTACTGGCGGCGATATCTCCGCACTATGTTCGAACAGGTGCGACCCTTCCCGCATGTCGGCCTCGCGGTGAGCGTGCGCGATGCCTACAAGGAAGAAATTTCGAATATCGTTTCCGACGACGCAGCGTTTGCGGCCCACCACGGGTTCCGCGGAACGGTAGCCAAAGCGGCGCGCCGCTTCTTTGCTCACTACAAATTGCCGGAGCCGAATGTGCCGGTGCTCGATCCGGAATACGAAAATCCCCTTTTCCTAAAACTGCTTTGCCAAGTGCTCAGAAACCGCGGTGACCTACGTCTGAGCGATCCGCCCAGCTTCAGCGAATTGCTTCAGATGGTGCTGGTCGATGCGAACGCTCGATTAGCGACCGCGCTTGATTACGATCCATCCGAGCGCTACGTGCAGCGCGCCGTCGCTCTGCTTGGGAGAATGATGGCGGAACAAAACACCGACGTTTTGCCGTGGACTCTCGTCATTGACGAGCTGCGGAAGTTGAAACCATCGGAAACCAAGAGTCGCTCCCTTGCGCAGCATCTAGTAGCTGAGGATTTGCTCGTGCGGCTGCCCGGTCCGAACGCAGACATTCACGATGAGCAGGTACGCTTCGCGTATCAGCGATTCAGCGACTATGCGGTGATCGGCGAATTGCTTCATCACGAGCTGGCAACGGGAGGAACTGGAGCGCAAACTCTCGGTCGGAATTTGAGGGAAGAAGAATGGTTTCCTGCAGCACGCACTTGGGTGGAAGCTGTCGCTACCCTTTCGCCAGAACTTGGCGGACATGAACTGCCTGGCATAGCGGCAAATTTTGCTGAACATCCCGCACTGCGTTCTGCATTCTTGCACAGCATCGTGTGGCGGAAGCGATCCGCCATTTCGGCGGCCACGGAGGGGTATGTCCGTACTTTGCTGACCGGAAGCGATGATGCGCGAGAGGAGACATTTGAGACTTTATTGTCTGTAGCTGCACGCCCGGGTCATGCACTCAACGCAGAATGGCTGCACCGATTTCTTCGCTCAATGGCAATGCCCGAGCGTGACTCTGTCTGGTCAACCGCAATTTTCGGCGGGTGGAACAAAGATGGTGCCGTAAAGCGTCTCATCGAATGGGCTTGGCAGGAGCATGTCGCGACCGGTTTACCAGCGGACGTGCTTCGACTCGCCACGCTTGCGTTGGCTTGGATGCTCACAACCTCCAATCGTTTCGTGCGCGATCGAGCGACAAAGGCGCTTGTATCGCTGCTTGAAAACGACATCGGCGCACTCCAAGAAGTGATGCATCGCTTCGCCGGAGTGCCCGAGCCGTACCTACAAGAACGGCTGTATGCCATTGCCTATGGATGCGCCATGCGCACGCGCGACATCGACGAGCTCGGCCGACTTGCACAATGGACGTACGACCACGTCTTTCGCCAGCGGCGTCCGCCACCGAGCGTTCTTCTGCGCGACCATGCGCGCGGTATCGTCGAAATCGCGCGACACCACAAAGCGCATGTCGACTGCGAACCGGAGCTGCTGGTACCGCCGTATAACTCGGAAGTGCCACCCGAGCCGCCAACAGATGAAGAGCTCCGTCGCAATTTCTACGGCCACAGGTTAGATGATAAGCACGGCGGGTCTGCGCGGATTTACCAATCGGTCACCCACGACGACTTCAATCACTACATAATTAGAGACGTGACGTACTGGTCGGAAACTCTCGGCGGCGTCACCTTGCGACGATCCCCGCGGAAGTTGTTCGCGGCGCTTTTAAATAAGCTTCCTGAGGACACACGAGAAGCGATGGCTGAACTCTCGCAACTTTATGGTCGCCTCGATCGCCTATCAGCCGATGACGAGCAGCGCCCGAACATGATGAGAGCGCTATCCGTTGCGGAGAAAATTCTACCACGCTGGATTGGTAAGGCCCACGCACGCTTGTTCCTCAACCGCATAAAGCCATTTCTGCAGAACTCGTACGACGCGGAATTCAACGATCATTTTTCAATCGAGCGATTCGAAAGATTAATTCTGCAGCGTGTGCTCGAGCTTGGCTGGCGCGACGAGTTGCTAGGGCAGTTTGACGCGACAATTTCGTTCCAAGGACGAGAGGGTCACAAACCAGAGCGGATCGGGAAGAAATACCAGTGGATTGCATACGATGAGCTCCACGCGAGAATCAGCGATAATTATGGTCTCGCGGACACAAACACATGTGTCATGGATAGTGCAGACTGGGAGAGAGGCCTCTGGCCCACCAATCATCGCGATATTGATCCGTCCATGCTCCTTCGTTCAACCCCGCGCGATGCGTGGGGCGCGAACCATTCCAACTGGTGGACGCCGCACTCTTATACATCTTGGCGGTCGAAACCGACCCCCGACAAATGGTTAAAATCATCTGCCGATGTACCGCCGATTGCCGATTTCATTCAACTGCGCGATGCGAGTGGAGAACGATGGTTGCTGCTCGATGGCTTTCATCTTTGGCGGCACAAGCTTGAAGCCGAGGGATCATGGCGACCCACCCGTGACCGGCAAGAACTGTACTTAATTTTCCGTTCATACATCACGAAAGCGAGCACGCTTCCAGCGGTACTCGCGTGGGGCAAAAAGCAGAACTGGATCAATGATCGTTTGCCTTCCGCAGAACACCACTTTCACGTCCACCTCTTCGAGCATTACTGGAGTCCGCACTTCGATTATCCGTTGGAGGAAGAATGGATCACAAAAGTCTGGCCGGAGAACGACTTGCCCGCGCCAATTGTAGCGACTACCGGCGAATATTTGTGTGAGCACGGCACCTATGATTGCTCCGTTGACTCAACTGTTACGATCTCAATGCCGTCGCGATGGCTTGCAGAGAAATTGAAAATCAGACCGATCGGCAGAAACGCGGACTTCACCACAATGGAGGGCAAAGTTGTTGTAACCGACCCTTCGACTCGCGAACAGGGACAAAGCGTTGTGCTGGCGCGACAGGATGCGATTCGTGAGCTACTCCGCTCAGAGAAACTTGCGATATTCTGGACCCTTTTAGGCGAGAAAAATTACTATCCTCCCGAAACGTCGTCGAAATGGCCAGGACGACTTACATTGCTCGGTATTTACTCGCTCAAAGGCGATCAAATTACCGGCGAATTTCGTACCGAATTTCATCCAGGACGAACCTAGGAGGCGGCTGCGCCGCGGCGAGACTGTGCCGGCCCTGTTCCCCCACAGACTCGCGAGTTTGCTGCCCCGTTGGTTAGCAGGTGATCATCTGCGCCGTCCTCGCTGCGCTCTCGGCCGTTCCGCCCCGTACTCCCACTCGGAAAGCCGGACGCGCCGCTGCGGGTGCGCAGATCATCACATGGATAGCTGATCGCGAGGCGCCTAACGCGGCCGCAAGACAAGCTCGTTAGCAGACACAACGAATTCCAATGTGCGTGAACTAACCTCCGCGAGCGTGGCATCGGCGAGTGCGCCGCGCAGATGCTTTTCAATCGTATCGCGCAAGGGACGCGCGCCCAATCGTGGATGAAATCCGCGTTGCATCAGGAACGAGACAACTGCGTGGCCTGCCGTCAGGTGAAAGCCTTTGTCGCGAAGGAATGAAAGTTCACGACCGATGTGAAGCCGCGCGATTTCCATTTGCACTTCATAACTCAAACGATTGAAGACCAACTTTTCCGCAACGCGCGCGTAGAGTTCCGGCCGCAAAGATTGCTGCGCCTTCGCCAAGACATGGCGCTCCATTGTCGTGAACGACGAGTGCTGAAGATTGAGAATCTCCGACGCGGCAATATTTGACGTGAACACAATGTAAAAGCCGCTGAGGTCGAGCGTTTCGCCGCTCGCCATGGTCACACGCGCTGCATCCAGGATTTGCAGGAACAGATCAAACACGCGCGGATGCGCTTTCTCGATTTCATCGAACAGCAGCGTCCCGGTTGCAGACTTGGCGCGCGCCATTCCGAGGAGACCGACTTCACCAACGGAAGCGCCGAGCAAAACGCCCAGGCTTTGCTGCGTCTGGTACTCCGACATGTCGAAACGAAATAGTTTGTCATCGCCAAACAGGTAACGCGTAAACGCGATCGTCAGTTCTGTTTTTCCGACACCAGTTGGACCCAACAAGAGAAAGCTGCTACGCGGACGCCCAACGCTCGTTAGGCCAAGCTCGCCCCGATGAAGCGCGGAGACAACGCGCGGGATGACATGATCCTGTCCGCGAATCTGATCATGCAAATACGCTTCAACGTGTCGCAGATGTTCGAGTCGCGCGGATGAAATCGGGAGTGCGTTCATCGACGGAGCCTGACAGCACCCTCACGGCCAAGTCGCTCTCATGCTGGAGCAGCATGCATCTCGCCGCGCGGTAGAACCGTGCACATGAAAAGCGCTCTCCTTCTAAATCACCTCGTTCCTATTTTGGCTCAATCATCTGGCGGCCTCACCCAAGGCGCGAGTAAGGCGATGGGAATCGTTATGCTCATCGGCTTCATCTTCGGCACGGTTTGCGTTATTGGCGGCGGTTTCGCGATCCGACGCGGCGACACCGATGCCGGCAAACTTTCAATTATCGGTGGGCTCATCATTGCCGCAGCGCCGGTGATCGTAAAGGCGCTCTTTACCGCATTCGGCCTGGACAGTTCCACCGTTGACGTTGGCTCCTTTCAATGAGCAGCAGCGCCAACGTCAATCACGAACTGCGCTTTACTGAAACGAACAGCGCAGACGACTCCGCTGGGAAGACGTGGGGCTTGGAGGGCAATCTATTTTGGTTCGTTGCGGGAGGAGCATTCGCCGCTGTGATAACACTCCTGCTACTCTTCAGTGTCTGGAGATGGACTCTGCTCAGCGCAGCCGTTCCCGCACTAATTCCGTTAGGCCTGGCGCTGTTCTATGCGCTCGCACTACGACAAGGTAAACCGCCGGGCTACGACATCGATCTCTTTGAATTGTGGCTCAAAGGCTCCGGCTTCGGCCCCGAATCTCCGCGTGAGACCACGCCACGATCCTCTTCTTCCAATTATGTTTGAATCTTCTCCCAACGGTTATTTCGTACGCGATCTCGTCGTATTTCACGGGCTGCGCAAAGGTTGTTTTGTTTCAAAAGGCTTCGTGATCGAGCCGGCCGACCTCAGCGCCGCGGCGCCGGAGCATCTGAATGCGTTTCAGGATCAGCTCGCCTTATTGCTTTCGTGTTTGCACGACAAGCTGCGCTTGCAAGTACAATGGTTTTGCGACTCCGACTATCGCTCAGAATTACTGCGGTACCGCGACCGAACCGAGCAGGCAACGAATGTTTGGACTCGACGCTGCCGGAACGAACGCTTCGCTCGTTATTGGCAGGCGATGGTGGATCGGCGACTACGCCGTCAACGACTCGTTCTTTATTTTTCGCGGCAGATCGACACTTCACCCGCGTTGATGGCAACGGCCGCACGACAACATGCGCACTACGACGCGCTCGTTCAGGAAATGACAACAGAGTTCGAACTCGTTCGTCAGATGCTTGCGAACATTTTCCAGGGCGCGCGCATCACGCCGATGAATGACGCCGATCATTTCCGTAATTGCACAACTTTCCTCAATCCATCGCTCGGCGCGCGGTTTGATTACGACACACTCGCGACATTCGATCCGCAACTCTCCATCCAGGAGAACTGCTGGCACAGCGAAGCGCAGGGGCTGCATGATGGTTCCGGATTTTGGATGGATGGTTTTTATCATTCCGTGCTCGTTCTTAATCGCTGGCCGAAAGTCACCCATCCCGGTTTGGTTCACCGTCTCACCGGGCTGCCGCTGCTCGACTACAACATCACGCTCAACATTGAATCACTATCAGCTCGCGCCGAGATAAGCCGCGAAGAGAAAGCTCACGACCGCCTGGCTGGCGACTTCGCAAGCGAAAAGCGTCTTTCGCTCCTCACGGCGATGGAGAAAAAGCAGAAAAAAATCGCCGCGCTGATGCACGGACACGCGCGGCCATTCAACATCGAATACATCATTCGCGCATGGGACCAAACGCGCGAGGGACTCGCCGTGAAAATGGCGGCAATCAAGAACGCGATCAATGGAATGAATGGCGCGCAATATCTTGAATGCGCATTGCCCACGACAGCCAGGAAACTGTTGTACCAAAGCTGGCCCGGTTATCCGTGGGGCCGCTATCGGCATCGCAAAATCTACGCGGAGACGCGTTACTTAGCCGACCTGCTGCCGTTTAGCGCGACGTTCACTGGTCACCTCGACCAGGCAGAGGCGCTCTATGAGGGGACGCAACGAAATCTTGTCGGCGTGACCACGTTCGCCGGCTCCGGTGGAAGTGAAACGCCGCAACATGCGGTCTTGTTAGGCATGAGCGGCGCGGGAAAAAGCGTCACCGTCTGCGATCTGCTTTCGCAGACAGAAGCGTTCTACGACTACACCGTCATAATTGAGGAAGGACTCTCGTACGAAATTTATACGCGGACCGTAGAACCTACTGCGCGACCGATCATCATTCAGCCTGATGGCGATCTAACGATCAATTATCTCGACACACATGGTCTGCCGCTCACGGCCGAACAACTCGCATCCGCGATGGCGCTTGTCGCCAAAATCGCCGGCGTCAGCAGTGACGAGGACAAACAGCTTTCGCGCGAAGCGCAGATCGCCAAATACATCATGCTGCTTTACGAAGATGTCTTTGAAGAATGGAGTCGCCGCAACGCCGATCGACTCTTGGAAATTGCCCGGCACGCTTGCACGCTCGCCAAACTCAAGCGGGCGCGCCCCGGCACCACGACGCTCGATGCCTTTGTGGACTTTCGTGATCTCCAGCGCACAAACGCGGACCTCGCGAATGAGCAACTCGCTGAGGTAACGGATGAAGAGGCGCTCCGGTTCCTGAAAGAGCCGAACACGCGGCGCGAAGTTCGCAATCTCGCGTTCGCCTACTTTACATCACCGGAATACCCGACGCATCGCATGCTGCAGGAGTTGATCCAGCTCGACGGCACCGATTCTGTGACCGGCGATCTGGCGACACGTTTGATGCCATGGTGCGCCGATGGCAACTACGGTTGTCTGCTCGATGGCGCCAGCAACATTTCTCTAACCGGCAAGATTGCGCACTTCGAACTCGGCTATATTCCCGAAGCCGCGAAACTCTTACGCGCAGTTGCCGGATTCCTTATCACCAATTACACGCGGCAGCACATCATCACGATGCCGCGCCGTCTGCGAAAGCGGAACGTGTACGAAGAAGTGGCGCGGCTTTTGGATATTCCAGGCGGCGAACAAATCGTAAAGGAGAGCTACGCGCAGATGCGCAAGTTCAATTGCTGGAATATTTCCATTGTTCAGCAGTACGGCCGCTTCAAAGAAAGCCGCATTCGCTCAGCGGTATTCGGGAACTCGCGACAATTTTTCCTCATGCGACAAAATGATCGCGCCGATCTGGAAGACATGGGGCATGACATCGGCCTAACTGAATTGACGAAACACGCAATTCTCTCGTATCCGTTGCCTGATCAGCAGACCGGCGAAAAGTTTGCGGCATTCACCTACCTTCATTCAGACGCGCAAAATCCAATCTGTGGCACGGCACACAATGTCGCTTCACCGGAAATGCTCTACATCAGCGGCAGCAGCGGCGCACAGTTCGATGAGCGCGCCAGACAACTGCGCGGAAGTGAGAATTTGGTATCGGCAATTGAAGCGGCAATATCCGAGCAATCGAGCAGTTTTCCAACGTAACGGAAATAAGATCAGCCCTTGCGGAGGAGAAACTCGAAAATCACTACGGCCAGCAGTAAAAATAGAATGTCGATTTTATAATGCTGTTTAACCGTAACCCAAGCTTCACCAAAAGCTGCGAACTCGTCCTTCCGCTTTCCTGTCACAGCCAACCCGACAACCAACTCGTAGATAGCCACGCCCAGAAACCCGAGTATGGCCGCGGTAGTCATGTAGCCAATCAAAAGACCAAATATTGCGACGGCTTCAGAATAGGAGGGATGGTCGAGCATCTCACTCACCGCCTTCGGCGGACGTAACCGCCCGGCGCAGTACAACAGACCTGCTGCGGCGAAAACGCATAAAGCTGAAAAGACAACCGAACGCACGATCTGTATGGCCCGTGCACCTCTGGTCAGCAGCAAAGTAGATTTCCGCTCTAGAAGGTCACGGCAAAGTAAGCCTACGGAGACGAGGATCCGAGACACGGGAGCGGCCTCAGCCGGGAATGGGTCCTCCTCCAGCAGCAGCATTTCACGCGTGGCAGCGCCGAAGCCAGCAGCTTCAACACCAACAGATTTGATCGAGTCCTGTGCGAACGCCGCCACTGCGAGCCGTTGTCGCATCGTCATGTTCTCTAGTTTCTCAAGGAGAATCGCCGCAGAACATAATCGCCCGTCAAGATGATCGGTTCCCGAAACGAACATATCATCCGCCGCGCGAAAGAGGCGTTCTGATAGGTCAGCTTTTCCGAGAGTTTCAGAGCACCAAAAACCGGCCAAAAGCGCTTTCGGGTCGTTTCGCAGGCGGTCGAGATCTGAAGAAACGCATTCCTCTATTGACTTCGCTAGTTCTGGCGGGCATCCGTTGCGAGTTCTTGACAGACCTAATGCAATTAGGCTCGTCAGGAAGAAACTGTCGAAGAGCAAACCATGTCGGGTGCTGTGTTCCATTGCCAATTGCCCGAGTCGCGATTCGCCCTGCAGCGGTATGTCGTACTCGGCGAATGCGTAGAAAAGGAGACCGACCGCCCCGAGATCACGGTCGCGGTATGGCGATAGGTCTCCGCTGAGTAGCTTCGCCTCGGCCCATTGGCGGGCAGCCGCAGGCAGTTTTTCGGTCGCACGGGTTATGGTGCGCGTGCGAAGGAGAACGAACGTGTAGAACGCTAGGCCAAGGGGATCGTGTTCATCAAAATGATCTAACGGTATTATATCGGCATTCACGACGGCGCGGAGCGAGGCCGTCCAATCATCGGTGAGAGGTGGAGCAACCTCAATGGGTTTCAGAGAAACCATGGGATTCTTCGCAGGCTGCTGCTTTCAACGCATTTTTTCCATTGCTCTTCGGAGAAGCAGGCCATGAATTTGGCCGCAAGAGCGGCGTATTTCATCGTGACCGGCTCACCTACGATTGGCGTAAGCGCCTTGTAATTTAGCCGAGTAAGCGCAAGCACGTGCTGCGCGACCTGCTCAATCGAAGTGAATTCGTTAGGCCACTGCCACAACGTGAGCTTTGGGAAAACTGGTGTGCCAATCCGCTTGCTGGAAAGTGGCGTGTATCCGGTCGTAGATAGCAGCACTTCGTTTTCGTTCAGCTTTGCGTAGCTGCCGCGAGGGTAACTTCCATCGGGAGTATTCAGATCATAAAGTCGCAAGGGGCCGCTGTCGTCGATTGTCACGAATGCAATCCGGATTTCTGGATTCTTTTCGCTGAGAAGAGTCGAAATTAAATCGCGCTCCTTCGCGCCGAAACGCTTGTAGTAGTGGATCGCCATCTTGCCGGGGTACGATCGATTGACTTCTTTAAATCGCTCCACTGCTTGTGCCACCAGGCCCGCAATCTGTTCTGCGTGGTTACCGAATTCGTACCGAGCACTGCCGCTCTCAAAGAACAGCCACCGACCGAAGCGATCAAAAACATTCGCGTAGCTTACGAATCGAGGATGTGGACCCGTTCGTCGGGTTGTCGCGATTCGCTCGCCGATCGAAACGCCTATGATCATGTCGAAATCGTCGAGATCCTTCGCCAATACCCACGGCGTCCCGCCTGCTTTAGCGAATATCGCGCTCGCGATGTTCGCGTATTTCCATTGCGGGTCGTTGATCGTAAACGGAGTGAGCATCTGGGAGGGAAGGCCCTCAGCCAACAGGACCGGCTTGCACGCGAAGTATGGGCTTTCGGTTGATGTGTCGGCAGTTCGTTGTGGCAGATAAACCATCGCCAAATCCGGCTTGTTCTGCTTTGTAATGTTTGCGAGAAGCGCACTTGCTCCACTGGCATAATCATCGGGCTCGCTTCCTTTACAGACTTCTTCGGCTGTGACTTTGAGCTGGGTTTTGAAGAAACGCGGCATGCCCCCGGGCATTTTGGCTGTGCCTTGATTCAGCGCATCGACCAACTCACGCACCAATGTATTACCAGCGCGCGTGCCGAGCAGACCGACTGAAATCTGTGGCAGTGTTTTCGTGTACGGGCCAAAAGCCGACAATCCAGCGCTCGCGAGCTTGTTGACGGCGGAGCTATCGTCTCTGTCGAAAAGCAGCAAAGCCTCTTCCAACTCCCCTTCACAAGGATATGAACTGCCTGTGACCGGAACGAATCGCGGATCGAGAGCGACGGACATCTCGCCCACTGCAAAAGGAAAGACGCCTTCGTTAATAAAAAATTTCTCCACAATCTCCTGCGCCTTCCCAAATCGATCACGTGACGCGGATTTGCTCTTTAGAAACCCCTTAGCTCGAATAAAACCCACCAGATCGAAGTCGGGATCGACGACCGTAAGGATCTTCTCCTGAATGATTTCGGGCTTCGGTTCGACGTAGACGGTTTTGGCATCTACGGCTCTGATTTCATTCGTTCGGTAGTCGAGTACTTTGCAGAGCACCGCGTCGTCGCCTTCAGTGATGCTTTGGATACGACAATCGATTCCCGACTCGCGCTCCGTTCCGTCTGCAATCCGAGCAGATAGACCATCAAACGCGGCCGCTCTGAGACCAGCATAAATCAGATCGGCAACGCTGCCGTTGACGACGAGAACGATGTGGTAATCGACCGCAAGCAACAACTCCGCTTCGTCCAGTGGCCCTGTCGGATAGTAAAGGACCCGAAAATCGAACCCGGGATGCAACGCGAAGAAGCGCGCGTTCGCCTTGTTATAAGTATGCTTCGGGAGATAAGCTGTGTACTCTTTGCTGCCGCGGAACGAAAATCCTTTCGCCTTTAGCTGATCGCGAAGTCCGCGCTCGACAATGCGCTGCAAGAGAGTCTGCTCCGGTACAAGTGGTGTGGTATCGTCTCCGGCCTGCAGTGCATAGTGCGCCCCATCGTGCTTAATGAATGAGTTCTCTGGTTCCGATTCCGTCTCATCCCAGGGAATATGATGAACCATCCCGGCCTTGACTTGGAGCCGGACCAAATTCGTAAACCGCCTAATGGCTGGACCGCACCGTCTGGAATCTGTGACCGGTCATCCCACGGCATAGAATAGACTGACGAAGCGGGGTCGGAAATCAAGGCATTTGGAGCCTGCTTGCATGATTACAGAAATTGTCGCCGTTGTTGCCGCTTTACACGGACCGTCGACATGACATCGGCGACGAATTCCCCTCGGCTACCGAGCGCCTCGATTACGTAGCTAACAGTCGCTCTCGCACCGGAGCAGCACCGGCTAATTAATCGAATATCACTCGTCGCGTAATGAAAAACGCGACAATTCTTCTTTCACTTTTTGCTGGCACGATGCTCGCGAGCTGCGCGGGTGTTAGTCCGACACGTGTGATCGGTGACACCGCCGGCGCCGCAGGCGGCGCGCTCATCGGTCACGCACTTAGCAAAGGCAATCCGCTAATCACAGCGGCCGGTGCGGGAGCTGGCGTGCTTCTCAGCGAAACGCTCCAAGGAGCGAGCAACGCGTCCGCGAAGAAGTCCTATACAGAGGGCTATGAAAAAGGACGAAGCGATTCTTCAAAGCAGCGGTTTCAGTCTCTCATCGACAAGCAGCGTCTCGGACCGCAATCCAACGATGCGGCCAACGTTCGCTTACTCGAAGTGCCGTTGCCGGAACGCGAACAGAATGGCGTCATTCTCGCACCGGGCACCGCCACCATTCGAATTCAGGAATAAAAAATTCACGCCTATGAAATTCATCTTTTCAATCACCACACTGTTAGTCGCTGCTTCTCTGGCGAATGCGCAGGTCGTCGTCATCGATCCGACCGCTATCGCGCACAATCAAGCAAATCACGTCGTCGATCTCGCGAAGTACGTTGAGATGGTCAACAACCAGATCCGGCAGATCAACACGATGACGCAGGAGCTTCAGCAGGTCACCGCCTACGTGAAAGCATTCGGCGATCCCTCGAAGCTTCTGAATATCGTCGGCGCGAATCAGCTAATCGGCAGCCTGCAGCAAACTGGCGTTGGTCAAACACTCACTCAACTACAGCGGTCCGCCAACGGTCTCCAAGCTCTGCAATACAATGGAAACGGGTTGTATCAGAGCTTGGGGCAAACGTTCACCACGCCCAGCGGTGCCCAAGTTCCACGTTTGGAAGGTTTGTACCGCAAGTACGGCGCGATCCAGGACGATTCGCGCAATTTCCAAAGCGTTACGAATGACGTGTTCGCACGGCGCAAAACTTTGCGCGACCAAATTGCTGCAACGACGCAAAAACTCCAAGCGTCAACAACGGACGCGGAAACACAGAAGCTCAATGGTGTACTCACCGGCTACGACGCCGAACTCGCGACCGTCGATCACGAGATAGATAACGCGGCTGCGCAGGTCGCTACCCAGGACGCGGAGAACCGAGCCGATCGCGAGCGCCAGGAACAGGCGCGGCGCGAAGAGCGCCAGGCCCAAATGGAAGAAAGCTTGCAACAATACGGCGAAGTTTTCCGCCTGGAAACCACACCGCCGTCATTTCGAACCAGTCGCTAAGAGTCCCGCCTAACGATGAACAATTTCGACACACTTTTCCCGAATTTTCTCAATCAGTGCACGGAAATGAACCACCTGCTCACGCCGATCGCATTTGTGTTGCTCGCGATCGGAATTGTTTCCTCGACCGTCACAGGCCGGCGCAGTCCGAGCGCTTATCTTCGTACGATTGGACGCACCTTCGCATTTGCGGCCGTCCTCGCCTACCTGCCGACTTGGAGCAATGAGATCGCCACCACCGTCGATTCGACGGTGAGAGACACGCTGCATGCCGATCCGGCTGGAGTTTATCAGCAGTATCAGAAGGCGCTCGCGATCAATAAAGGTACCAGCTCCACATCCGGCTCGAAGTCGTGGTGGGATGTGCTGGACGGGCAAGCGCTCTTTGAGGCCGGAATTTCCATCATCTTGTGGGTGCTCGGCTTTATCGCGAGCGTCATCGTCTTTTACGCTTATCTCGTCCAGAAGTTCATTCTTTACGTCGGTTATGCGCTTGCGCCGATTTTCATCGGCTTTCTGGCAGTGCGAACGCTCCACTCCATTGGCGTTGGATTTCTGCTCGGTTACGCCGGCGTGCTTTGCTGGCCGCTCGGCTGGGGCGCAGCTTCATTACTTACTTCTGGCCTAATCGGTTTCATGACCGATCAAAGTTTTCTCAGCCTCGGCGGCGTCGGGGGTAGTGCCGGCTACGGGTTGCAGAATCTGTTGGGCCTCGCGGCACTCGCTCTCTGGCTCATCTGCAGCACAATCGCCGCACCGATCATCATGCAGAAAGCAATCGCGACTGGCGCACAAGTTGGACAGGCACTTACCACGACAGCAGTCATCGCCGGAACAGCTGGTGCTGCCGCCGCGGCTGGCGCCGTGACCACGGTTGCCTCGGGCGGCGGTGCAGCCCTCGCCACCGCTGGCCTCGCAGGCGGCGGCGCGGCAGCGATGCTCGGCGCAGCGGAAGGTTCAATCAGTGGCAGCACATATTCGCCGTTAGGAAATCTTGTTAGCACGCTAGCCGGCGGTATTTCACGCCGGCCACGCCGTCCCAAGAAGAACGACCCAACAGGCGATGAAGCTGTGCGCGAACTGCTTCAACGCTTTCGGACCTAATCATGCAAACAAATTCGCCTAACCTCCGCACAACGACGCCCTCGCATCAGACGCCACACGTCCGAGACAGACGCGCAGACCCTATCCGCGTCTTCGTGGACAAAGATCGCCTCGCCAAATTCTGGTTCCTCGCCGCAGTCGCAGTGCTCGTCGGCGCATCGATCGATCGGATCGTTCTTGCGAAAACGCTCAAGGAACGCGAGCGCGTCGTGATTATCGATCCAGCAGGCACATTCTACGTCTCGCCGCTTCTCCACTTTCAAGAAGCGCGAGAACTTCACGCACAACAGAGCACCCTCGCAGCGATCGCCTTTTTAGAACGCAATCCGAAAGATTTCGATCATCCGGATCTGCTCAAGCAAATGTTTCTCAAACAGGCCTACGCCAAAGCGCGTGCGGAATTCACAGACGAAGAACCAGAATTCAAAGCCAAGCAGCTGCACCAAAAGACTGAAATCGCGAAGATCGATTTTCTCGAAACGCGCACTGACGCGGTCCTCACACAAGTTACGGGACAACTAATTCGCAGCGGCGTCTTTGAAGAACGCGCATTTACCGAGGCTGTGCCGTTCACGCTCAGACTAAAAATGCTGCGCAATCCCAACATGGTCGAGAACGGCCGTTTTCCGACCGCCATCCAGGATTTCAAGTATGAACCGACTCATTAAAATTATTTCTCTCACATTCCCGCTCACGCTAACGAGCGCGCACGCAGTTGAGCAGCGGGTGCAAGATTTTGTGCTCGACGATCACACTGTCTATGAAGTGCCCGTCTCTGCAACGCGTGTCACGACGATCAGTTTTCCGTCGCCTATTGCAGCCATCGATGCAGCGCTCACGACCGCGGACGGTAAAACGCCCGGCCTTTTCCAAATCGCGTACACCAAAGGAACTTCCTACCTTTCAGTACGGGCGCTGGCGAAAGATGCGGCAACCAATCTCAATGTGCGATGGAACAATCGCACATATGTATTCGAACTCCGTGAAAGCGCCCAACCCTGGTATTCAGTTCTCCTCGAACCGCAGCCGACGAAAAGCCGCGTTGTTCGTCCCCTGACGCCTGCGCGATTGATCGGACTGCTTGATAAAGCAAAAGCATTCGCGCTTCTGAAAACGCAGCACCCGGACGTTGTTCCCGGGGTCGAGCATCGCGACTTGCGAGACCAACCCCAGGTTACCGACTGCGGTGATTATGAAGTGCGCCTTCTGGAAGCGTTCCGCTTCCCAGAAGACGACACGTTGGTTTTTCAACTCGCCATCACAAACCGCACGGACAAGCCAATCGAACACACGCCGGAAAAGTTGGAAGTCCATGTCGCTGATCGCGTCCTCAACCCATCTGTTTGTGACTTAACCAGCACTATCGCTGCCCACGAAACAGTTTTCGGTTACATCGCCATAAGCACAGGACTTGAAGGCCCCAAAGACCTTTCATTGAAAAACGACTTTACGTTCGTGCTCGCCCGTCACGATCCAACCGCCGAAACACCTGCCTCGGCTCCTGCTGGTAAGACATCCGTTGACCCCAAGGACACACCGGGCGGAACGCCAGCAGTAGAATCTGCCCCCATTGAACCCACTCCGATACCGCAATGAACCCGCGTCGCTTTATCAACTTCTTTCGCTCACCCACAGGCGCGCTGACGCTCTTCCTTGTCGGTCTCGCGCTCGTTTTGATCATGGTAAATAGCCGGCGCCCATTTGATTCAAAGGGGCGATTATCTGCAACCAAATCGGCGTCCAAAGCCGGCGCAGCCCAGCTGCCCGAAACAGTGCGCCGCAACATGGTTCCGTTTGGGACTCCCACGCCAAAGCGGAAAATCGAAGCAGCGCCAATCGCAAAATCGGAGGCGACACCGCCCGCGCTTCCACCGCTCAGCATTGTCGCGGAAACTCCGCCGACCAAGGCAGGAAAAGTCTTTAGTGAAGACTTTGCTCCGTTTGGTCGGCTCGTTCCTTGTGAACTGATCATCACCGTCGATTCATCGTCGATTCAAACGCCGATCATCGGTCTTGTGACGGAAGATGTCTTTCATCACGGGCAACTGATCATCCCGGCAGGAACCGAAGTCCATGGCACCGCCCAGCTCGATCACGCACGTGAGCGTATCGCCAGCAATGGCCGATGGGCGCTTGTTTGGCAAAATGGACAGGAACTCAACGTCTCTGGCCTCGCGCTCGACCGGGAGCGCGACCCAGACACCGGAACCTGGGGAATCACAGATGGCAGCGCTGGTCTGCGAGGGCGCCTTCTAAAAACAGACGATCTTGCCGAAGTAAAACTCTTCATCGCGTCATTGCTTAGCGGAGCCGCCGAAGCATTTACCCAAAAACAGGTTTCTCCGTTCGGTACGTTTGCGCTGCCCACTCTGCAAAACGCAGGGCTCCAAGGCGCGCAAAGTGTACTCGACCGGTATGCGCAGCAGATCCTTCAAACAATCGAGCGCGATGGCTTTTACGTGCGCGTGCCGGCAGGCAAACAATTCTACCTTTACATCACCCAAACAATTGACGAACAGGACGCGAAGATCGGCGGTACGCTCGCGTCCTCGCTTCCGGCCGAGTCTCCCTCGTCATCTCCGATTTCGCAGCGGTCGTTCGCAACCTCAACTCTGCTCGGCACCGACTCGATGCCGACTGACTCCAATACATCAACACCTCAACCCAACCTCATTCCATGAAACGCTTCCTTCTTATTCCAATCATTCTCTTCACGGCCTGTGCTTTGCATTCGCCAAAATCAAACAGAACGGCATCTGCGGCCGTTCCGATTGGCAAGCCGGTAAGCTCAGACTCTCTCCGGACCGACGAGCAGTTGAGAGAATACCGGCTCGGCCGGTATGTCGATCCACGCGATCCGCTCGTAATGCACGAGGCGCATCCGATGTACCGTGTTGAAAGCACAGCGCAGTGGGATCTTCGGCCACAAGCTCAAGCAGCGGTTTCACCACGGAAGACAACCACGGCGCATAGTGTATCAACGAACGACGCCGTTGTTGCCGAAGTGAATAAGCAGCGCGCTGCGACACGCGCATTCACCGAGCAGACCGCCGCGCTCAACCAGAAACTGACGGAACTCAGTAAGGCTGTCAGCCAGACCGAAGAAATCGCCAAGAACAACCTTTCTCTAAAGAAAGATGTCGCCGACTTGCGCGAACACCTAGATGCGCTGGACGCGCGGTTGAACTCACCCAAAGCGAGTCCATCGCCGTCGCCGGAAGACAAATGGTAACGCGCCACTGCGGCTTATGAAACACAACGACAATCAACCTGTTATCGTCACCGTGCCCGAAGCCACCGTCTCGCGGTACTCGCAGGCAAGCGACCAAGTCGAGCAGAAGCTCGGCGCGTCGCCTGGTCCCGAGTTCCTCATGAGCTTGGCGGTCGAGCACGAAGACGTCTTCGAGCTCGTTGATCTCTTCTGCGGCGAGATCATCGATGCTCTTCGTCAACCCACCGCCGCTACACACTAAAGATAAAATGAGCCTCAAAAGAACTGAGAAGAATACGAACGGCAACGGCGCCGCCGCTGCCACCGAACCTGTTGCGAAGTATCGCGACAACGCGGAGATCAATGCCAAGATCGACGCCTACATTCAGGCGAACCCGAAGGAATGGGATTACATACAAGGATTACCAAGAGAGCGCCTCGAACGAATGCTCGTATTGCAACACGTCAACAGGATCGACCGTCGCCAACGCATTCGCGCAAGCGTGCTCAAACAACTCGACGCGAATCCTGAGCTCAAAGAGGCGTATCGCAAGCTCGTGAAGAATTTGCCAGCGGAGCAACAAGATCGAGCGATGACCACGATCGCGGCTCGCACGCTACGCACGGTCATACCGCGCAAACAAAGCGCAAGCGCAAAGGTCTAAACGCCGTCCGCCAACGCGAAGACTCCAGACTTGCCCCGGGCGTGCGCCGCTTCGCGCGCCCGGAGACTTCGCGCGCTGGTTTCCCAGATTCCAAGATGCCGCTGCTGCGTTGCGCAGCCGCATCGATGCGCGATCAATGCGCTATGTTGCCGCCAGCGTCGGCTCAGGCTGTACGGCGTCACGCTTGATGATCGTCACGATTTCACTCGTTAAGCGATCTAGTTCGGCAGTGTACGCCGGCATGAGCGCATTCGTGGCGGAAATCGATCTCTCGCTAATCCGCAGGTTGATGTGCAGTTGTCCTTTAACCAACGCGAAATCCAACATTCGGCTGCCGCGCATCGTGAACAGGTCGAACAGCAGCGGCTGAATTTCTTCCGCAGAAAGATGCCTCTGCGTTTCGCCGTGCATGAAATCGTAACCATGCTGCACTTCGTAATGCGCTTTGAACTTCAAGAGTTCCATCCAAGTGCCGATTTTCTTGGGCCGATTGGCAGCGACTTCGCTGGTGAGCCAAAACATCCGTTGATCGAGCCACGCCGGAACACTCAGGCTTGCCTCCGAGTCGTTCATGAACCACTCGCCGGCTGGCGGTGTGATATCGATCGCGCCCACGACCTTCGCGCGGTCCTCGTCGCGCACGCGAAGTACTTGCAAACCTTGTTCGGCTAACTTCGAATCAATCTCTACCACACGCTGAGGATCTGTCTCTGGGGGAAACGCCCAGAACAATTCGCCACGATCGGACGACATGATCACCCAGTTGGGATCAGTCACAAAGTGACGAACGCGGTCGAGGTCGCCTTGCGAAAACTGGGCGAGAGCGCGGAACTCATATTGCGCGATCCGCTTCGCCAGCGCGATCTGCCGGATGTAATGCTCGTAGGCGGCGACCGGATGTGGTCGCTGCGCCATATAGACCTTAATCGCCGTACCCGACGGGATGTGTTTCCAATGCAAGTCGTCAACCCCATCGTCCGTGACACGCGCGTACCCATTGCCTGACAGCGAAAGCCACTCGGTTTCTGCCGTGACCGGAGAATTTGCGACGCCCACGAAGGTTCCGGCATCAGTGATCGTGACGACTTTTGGCTGAACAATGTCTTGCAGAAACAGGAATGCGCGGCATGGCGTGGCGATGATGTGCCACCACTGGTTATCCCCTGGTTTCGGCAGACGTTCACCGATAAACCGCACAACGTCATCGCGGCATTTGGCGGGATCGTATGCGCCAACCGCTCCGTCGATTGTGATGTGAATTTTGAACGCGGGGAGCGGCACATTCACCAGTCCGTGCTTCGGTACTGGTGCGATGAAGTTCACGCCAAGGTCCAGATCGCGAGCGAACCAATCTTCAATGCTAAAGCGGATCGTGGGATTGACTCGAACGATCGGTACGCCGGCGTCAGTCTTCTGCACTGGCACGCCTAACGAGCCGATAAGATCGGCATATTTGATCGCATTATTTTCGCCATCCGGCATCCGATGAACGACCAGCTCGAACGAGAACCCGCGCAGGCCGTGCGTCTGGCCCATTCCGCTAAACCACTTGTTCAGAATGGCATCGTCCGTAGCGATCAAATCCCAAATCCTTGTGCCGTTCCAATAGTCGAGCTCAACAAGCGCCGCCCCTGATCGCTCGGCTAATCGCGTATACTCACGGTCGGTGATATACCGCTTCGCTTGCGCCGTCAGATCGCCGTTGGTCGCGAGCAACCCGCGCGTGCAATTCTTTCGGTTACACGCCGCGAACAGCAAATCGAGTTCGTCACCGGAATAGTGCTGATCGGAATTAACCGTGTGTTTACATTGCGTGAGCTGCCGCTCTCCACTTGGTGTAGTGGAAAGGACATCCTGCTTCTCATCACCAGCACCATCAGTGATCTGAACGTCCGCGTGGCCTTGCGACTTCAGCACGTCTCGAATGAACTCGGGGAAATCGTCATACTTGATCCGCGCCAGATAATCGGAGACCGCCTTCCGTTCTGGCGAAACTCTGATCATCGACAGCTCGCTTGGAATAGTGTGAAAGTGGCAGTGGGTGACGCCTTGCAGCAGCGTGAGGTGCTTTTTCATAGAGAGAAATGTCAATCATTGGCATCGGCTTCGCCACTTCTCCGCGCCGGCACGCGCCTAACCGACTCTCGATTGCATCGCTCGCTGCGCGCCGTAAAGGTATTGCTCGCCCCACTGTGCTCCACCTTCGCCGCTCTCGCTCCGTGTGGCAGGCGGTCGTCATCGGTTCACGCAGTGGAACAAAACCTAATTCAATCGAAAACCTTCCCTTAGATGCAAATGAAACAGTCGCGGAACAGTTTTAGCAAAACCGCGTAGCGCAAACCGCGACGATAATTATTTCCCGCGGCAATCACCTCGCCGATACGCTCAAGCTCAGCCACGGCTCCGAGGCATGTTCAGTTCGAAATCCGGTTGTGGATCAATCGGAACTCGAAACGGTTCAACTGACCTTGTCACACTCTAAGCAGTGCTTCTTCCCACCAGTTCCCTGTTCGCGATGTTCCGGCTTGATGCGCTTTCCATCTGGACACGTGTCCTTGTCGTGATAGACCTCGCGGTGCGACGGCGGATACTCTGGCGAGTTCGTATGGAATGGTTGTACTGTAGCCATATAGTTTTCGATGTTGATTTTCTTACGTTCGAGTTCGCTCGTCTTTTGTCAACAACGGCGCACGCGCGAGTCGCAGCCGGTTGAGGTCCAAAATTTTCCGTGACAGGTACCCGCTCGCTCGATTAATTTCCGTGCTACTTAAAAAACATAGCTCGCCCCGAACAGAACGGCAAGATTCCCCACTGGAATCCCCACGGTCTCCGGTAGTCGAGCGATCAAGCCTTCAGCTAGAAGATAACTATCTGTGAACACACGCGACCAAGCCCCGCTTCGAACTTATGAAGCGGGTTGGAATGTTTGGAAAGAATGACGGGCAGCGCTGACATCGGAAGCATAAAACAAATATGCCACAACCATTAAGACCACAATCAACACGGCGACCAAGCTCAAGTCCCCGGCCCAGTTCAATGCCGAGGCCGTCGGCCCAGCCGCTACGGCCAAAGCCACATGGGCCTTCGCCTCCACCGGCAAACCAAGATACCATTACTATTCAAGTCGTCGGGGGACCGACCTTAACCATCCCATTCACCACGGGAATGAATGCGCAACAAGCGATGGAAGCCGGATTCAATTCACTCAAGAATCAATCGGAATTTACCTACGCTTTGCAGTACTTTGGCGCGAATCTCGGTTATCTGGTCATTATGATCAACGAGACGTACGAGAGTTTTATATCCTCATCTCATCCGTTCTATTTTTGGGAATTTCTCCTAAACGAAAAGCCAGGCAAAACCGGGATCGACAACACGATCCTACATGCTGGAGATGTCATTGCTTTCGAGTTACGGACGTTTGGTCCTGGAGTGCCAGCCGAATCTACGATGCATGTCAAATATCGTGCTCGGCTATTCGGAAATAAATAGCATCGCAAACTTTCGAGGTCGTTCGCCTTAGATTTTTTGCGAATTCAAAAGATGCTGGCAGCCGGTCGAATCAGTCACTTGGCGTCGAAAGGAGGAAGCTTCCGCAGGCCTTCCAATTATCTCAAGGACTCTCCACGTGTTTGTCCAACTCCGCTCCGATGTCTCTAAGGCGCTGATTTAACCTTGAATCCGTGATGGCGACGGCGTCCTGAATAATCTCCTTCAGTCGTGGGTACAAAGGCGCCGCTTTAGCAAGATCACCGTAAAGAGACGCGCGCGCCGGTAGGAGATAGCGTGGTACGTCACCGGGTGCTGGAGTAAGGATAGCGCGGTTGAAGTCGGCGCCGCTATAAGTCGTGATAAAGGCGAGCGCATCCTTCTTCTTTTCGCCGGTCAAGTTTCTTCGAAGACAGAGGACGTCTACCCAGGCAAGCATTTTATGCTCCTCGTCCATCAGCGGAGCGCCAATGGCTTGAATATCATCCTTTGCAGGTTCTCCTACGCCAGGCTCATCTGAAGCTACTCCGTGCAAGAATTCATCGCCGACATAATAAAGGTCTTCTGAATAACTTATCTTTGCTCGCGCTTTTCGATGCGCAAACTGACGGGAATAAAACTGACCATTGGAATGGTATTTTGAGTTGTGATTGAGGCCGCCAGGGCAAAGAGAGAATATTCTGTTGGGAGTTTTAACCGCTGCTGAGTCCAGCGCACTAGGGTTGCCGAGATGAGCCAAGGCTTCTTTCGGCACTCCGTACTCATCCAGTAAGCAACTTAGATAGAGTTCGCCAAGGGTGGTCTTTCCACGGATATCAGCAAGTAATCCCTGCTCCTCTGTTGTGGGGTCGCCTAAAATTTGCTCAATTTCGCCAAGCTTCGTTGCCCTAGTAAGCCGATCGGCATCACGATCATCCTTGCGAAAAAAAAGAAAGTTGCCGCATACCCAATGAGGTACTCCAAAAGTTTTGTTATTTATTACCGCCGCTCTCGTAGCCACGGGCAGATACGTGCCTTCGGGTTGAAGCACTTCCTGAGGTATTGGATCGATAAGGTTCGAGTCCACCAAGTCTTGAAGAAAGACAGTATCGACCTCGACTACGTCTACTTTCGACGGGTTAGCGGTCAAAACGGTAACTAAACCGCCTCCGTAATAGTCGCCGAGGTCTACGAACTCGAGCCTCACTCCTGGATGACTAGCCTCGAAGTCTTGCTCGATCTTTAGTTCTATTTGCGCTATCTCAGGAACAAACGGATAAACGGCAACCCGCAGAACTCGGGGTTTAACAACCGTCTGCCCAAAACAGGGCGATGAAACAGCCAGAACAATCGAGGTGACAATGGGTACCAGATTCGCTGTCTGAAAAATACGATTTCGGGCATTCATACGTGCTCCGGAGAAGAGTCTAAGAGACCTCCGGGCGGGGCGGCGGAGTCGGCCGATTTCTCGGACTCGGAGCTATCCTTGGTGTAGCTGTAGCTCTAGGCGTGGGCGTCGCAGTAGCTGTAGGCGTGGGCGTCGCGGTCGCTGTGGACGTGGGCGTTGCAGTCGCCGTGGATGTAGCGGTAGGTGTCGCTGTTGGTGTTAGTGTGGGAGATGGCGTTGCGCACGGCTCCAGTAGTTGCACATCATCCACGTACATCCCGGTGAGCTCATTAGCGCCATCTTGGTGCACCAGGAACTTGATGCGCACCGTCTGCCCCGCATACTCCGCCATACTCACCGTCTGGTTATCCCAAGCCTCGTTGTCACTGCACTGGTGGAAGATCGTTTGCAAAATGTTGCCGTTGCTATTGGTGATATAAGCATCCTGCCAGTCGAACGCGATGCTGTCGTAGGTGCAGGTCCAATACCAGAAACTCAACGTGCCGCCACCGGCAGGCACCGTAAACTGCTGGTAGAATGAGCTGTCCCCAAACGGCTCCGGAAACGGGAAGCCGCAATAGTTGACGCCTCCGTCGCCCGCGAATGCGGAGTAAGTGCCGCTGTGTGCCTGGTTAGTAGTTACTACCGGCATGTTATTGGTCCCGTCAATCACCCAGCCAGGATTGAAGCTGCCCGTCTCGAATCCGCCGTTTTGAATGATCCCGCTGTCACAGGGTGTAGGCGTGGGCGTGGGCGTCGGCGAGGGTGTGGGCGTCGGCGAGGGTGTGGGCGAGGCCGTAGGAGTTGGCGTCGGCGAGGGACCGCCCTGCGCGCAATATCTCCCGCCGGTGTTGAAAAAGTTGCCACAGTTAGGGTCGCTGCATCCGCCCCAGGCGATCATCTCGCCGCCGGTCCACACTGCCGTGTGATAGACTCGGGCAACGGGCGCATTGGTGGTGCTAGTGGCTGTCCAACTTTCCGTGCCAGCGTTATATCTGCCGCCTGTGTTAAAAGCCATCGCCGGGTTGTAGCGGTATCCGCCCCAGACGATCATTTCACTCCCGGTCCACACTGCCGTGTGATAAGCTCGGCCCGTGGGCGCGTTAGTGATGCTGGTAGCTGTCCAACTATCGGTGCTTGGGGTGTATCCGCCGCCCGAGTTCAGACCGTTGTATGAGATATCGAAGCCGCCCCAGACCATCATTTCGCTACCGCTCCAGACCCCGGTGTGACCGTATCGGCCAATAGGCGCGTTGGTCGTGCTGGTGGGGATCCAGCTATCCGTTATGGGATTATATTTCCCCCCGGTGTTCAGAAAGACCGTCTGATTAGTTCCGCCCCAGACAATCATTTCACTCCCTGTCCACTCTGCTGTGTGACCCCATCGAGCCTCGGGCGCGTTGGTCATGCTGGTAGCTCCCCAGCTGTCCGTGTTTGGATCGTATCGCCCGCCGCTATTAAACCAGACACAACAGTTGCGACCGCCCCAGACGACCATCTCGCTGCCGGTCCATACCGCGGTGTGAGCCTCTCGTGCGACAGGGTGGTTCGCTGTGGTAGTAGCTGTCCAGCTATCGGTGGCCGGGTTGTATCGGCCGCCGCTGTTCAAATCGAGGGCCGGATAGTTGTACCCGCCCCACACGATCATCTCGCTGCCGGTCCATACCGCCGCGTGAAGGGCCCGTCCCATAGGGGCGTTGGTCGTGCTGGTAGGCGTCCAACTGTCGGTAGCAGGATCGTATCTCCCGCCGGTGTTTAGCGTGTTGATCTGGTTACCATTTGTGTTGTAACCGCCCCACACGATCATCTCACTTCCGGTCCAGACTGCCGTGTGAAGAGCGCGTACATCGGGCGCGTTTACAGTAGTGGTAGCAGTCCAAGTATCGTCCGCGCAGTCTAGCGGAGAGATTTCCGGTAGCTTGTAAGCGAATTGGTAGAGTGCGATCGCCGAGACCGCCGTTTCGTCGGCTGAAGATAACGGACGGCTCCGCGAGCCGTCCCTACCATTTGTGCAAACGCTCAACTCGCTAGCGAGTCGTTCTGCCAAAATAGGCTTGGCCAGACATTCCGCGATAACAAGCGGATCGTTTCCCAGCGCTTCAAAAAGCTCGCGCAACATATCAGGGTCTCTAGTGTGAGTGGCCATGCGATCCATTTCAGCCTGAAGCTCGCTCGCACTGATTCGCGCGCCCCGTTGATCCGTGACAAGCTGCGATTTGCCCAAATACTCTTGCACTTTCTTTTCCAACTGCCCCTGCGAGATCACCGCATCGAGCGGCGGCTTCGGCCCCGGATTCTCCTTTGGCCAAATCCGATGTCGCGAATAGATTTCTTCAATCGCTCGCTGATAAGCCACGCGCTCTACAAACGTCAGCGCTCTTGCGGAAACTCTCCCCGTCCCTTCGGGATGCAGGAAAGCCGAGAGCGCGCCTGTCATGATGAAACACGCAGCTACGCAAGAAAGAAGAGTAATCAAAACGCCCAGGCCAAAGTAAGCGGATCGGGAGGTTGATTTCTTTTTCATCAATGATGCTTGCCGCCTCTCGCGCAGCGGGACTTGTACTCACTGCCGAAAAGCGTGTCAACGCGGTGCTGTTTTGGTAGTGGTACAGTTTAACTGTACCACTACCGCCGTTTTCTGTAATTTTCTATTTCCTCATTCCCTGATGCCCCTTTGGGGGCGACCCACGCTGTGCCTTCTGATCGCGATTCACAGGTCAACGAACGAGGATGCTGGGCGCGGCGTGGCGCATCCGCCGCGCGGCACAACGTTCCCCTGCCTAGCGGCACGCGATGTCCGCAAAAAAGACACGAGCAATTAAGTCGCGCTTACTGTGTACAGCAGGCCGCAGGAGCAAGAACAAGATTAACGTCTTTCGCCGTGTATTGGATTTCCGGCATGAAGCACTCACACGGATAAGTAATTGAAACGCTCGAGAAAGTATTGATCCGGCCCCCCTCGGCGTGCAAGAGCGTGTATGTCGTGTTAGCCGTGAACGTTCCCGACATGCTCACTGATAACTTCCCAGTCAGCGTCGCTGTAGCAGCCGAAGCCGAAACGTCAACATTGTCCTGACTGGTTGGCGTAACCTTGGACTCCATGAGAGGAGTACTGCCCTCACTGCTGCTAAAGATGAGATTACCGCCGCTGATAGTGAGTCTGCCCGGACCCGGCGCAAGCGTACCATAAATTGTCGTTGCGCTGGTCGTGCTAAGCGTGCCGTTACCTGTCAACGTGCCGGAAGTGTGCACCGCAACACTCGCTGCGGTAACGCTTCCGGTGACCGTCAACAGGCCAGTTTGGGTCGCGCCTGTGCCGCCGACATCAATTTGGGTCACGACCTGCAAGCTCCCCATGCTACCGACCGAGACGGTGCCGGGGTCGAGAGTCAGAGAGCAGGCGTTGGCAGCTGGCAGCGAGGTATTAATCTGAGCGGTGCCTCCGTTATTGATGACGGCGGCGGTCGAAGAATCGGGTACCCCGTTGCTCCAATTCCCAGAGTTGAACCAATTATGATCTATCGCGCCGGTCCAGGTCGTCTGCGGGGTGCAGGTCGTGGCCAGCACGACCCCAGGTAAAGCGCAAAGCGCTAAGGCGGCCATGGTGAGCAGAATTGCGTTCTTGATGAGTTTTGCTGCTGTTTGTGAACTGAATTTCTTTTTCATGATTTCTTTTTCCTTTTCATTGCGTTTGTTGTTTTTCTTTCTTGCACTTTTTCTCGTCCCCGGTTTTACCGAAATCCAATAGGAAATGTCAAGACTTTTCTTAAGAAAGTTTCCCCTACGCAAAAGCTGCTGATCCATCCAGAAAAAATCCGAAGCGAAATCTCAAGATTCGTCCAGCAAACTTTAGTTTAATGACGAAATCTCTGGTCCTCACGGGCACATTCGCTGACCAGCGCAGACCACAGCCTCCGATTTCTACGGGCGTGGAGGAGGCGTCGGCCGAGACCTCGGTGTGGGGCCAAGTCTCGGCGTTGGTGTGACTCTTGGCGTAGCCGTGGGCGTGACCGATGACGTAGCTATTGGAGTTGCAGTCGCCGTGGGCGTGGCTGTAGCCGTGGATGTTTCGGTTGGCGTAGCTGTCGGCGTCGCGGTTGCAGTCGGAGTAAGTGTGGGCGTCGGCGTTAGAGTAGCCGTCGGCGTCGGGCTGGCAGTAGGAGTCGGTGTTGGCGAGGGACCGCCCTGCGCGCAGTATCTCCCGCCGGTGTTCAAATAGATGTAGCTGTTACCGAGGAAGTAGCCGCCACCCCAGACGATCATCTCGCTGCCGGTCCAGACCGCCGTGTGTGAATCTCGAACATGGGGTGCGTCTGCCGTGCTGGTCGCCATCCAACTGTCGGTGCCAGAGTTATATCTCCCGCCTGTGTCAAAATCGATCGGAGGATTGCAGCAGACCCCTCCCCAGACTATCATTTCGCTGCCGTTCCACACTGCCGTGTGAGAATCTCGCGGCGATGGCGCGTTGGCGATGCTGGTAGTCATCCAACTATCGCTACTCGGATCGTATCTGCCGCCAGTGTTGCAATCGTTAAGCGTCGAATCGATACCACCCCAGACAATCATTTCGCTGCCGGTCCATACCGCCGTGTGAGCGGCACGACCCAGTACGTCATTCGGGACGCCCGTGGCCGTCCAACTGTCCGCGACCGGGTCGTACCTCCCGCCGGTGTTCAACAAGATCGTATGATTGCTTCCACCCCAGACAATCATTTCACTTCCGGTCCACTCCGAGGTATGATAATATCGAGCCTCAGGCGCGTTGGTCGTGCTGGTCGCGGTCCAACTATCCGTGCCTGGATCGTACCTCCCGCCGCTGTTCAAAAGGCAGTTACCAAAACATCCATAACCTCCCCAGACGATCATTTCACTGCCAGTCCATACTGCCGTATGAAATCCTCGAGGGAAAGGGGCGTTGGCGGTGCTGGTTGCTGTCCAGCTATCTGTAGCGGGATCGTATCTCCCGCCGGTGTTCACGCCATCGGAGCCATCAAATCCTCCCCAGACTATCATTTCGCTGCCTGTCCATACTGCGCTATGACGCCAACGGGCAGTGGGCGCGTTCGTGATGCTGGTCGCTGTCCAAGTGTCGGTAGCAGGATCGTATCTCGCGCCAGTGTTGAAGTAGTGCCAGACATTGGTGGTGAAAGCGCCTCCCCATATGATCATTTCGCTGCCGGTCCAGACTGCGGTGTGACCAAAGCGCGCGTCGGGCACGTTGACCATACTCGTAGCAGTCCAGCTATCATCCGCACAAACAGCGGGAGCCGAGATCCCTGGAAGCTTGTAGGCGGCGGCATCGCTCACAATGTCCTTTCGAACGGAGTCGAGAAACCCCGTCGAGCTACTCAGCGGCCGTTGAACAACGGGATCCTTCGACCTCGCTCGGGATGACTTCGAGGCGCCGTCACCGGGTTCCGCAACGAGCCGCTCCGCTAGAATGGGCCTCGCCAAGCACTCCGCGATCACAAACGCATCGTTGCCGAGCGCGGCAAAGAGTTCGCGTAACACTTCAGGCTGTTTGCTGTGACTAGCCATGCGATCCATCTCGCCCTGAAGCTCGCTCGCAGTGATGGGCGATCCGCGTTGACCAGCGACCAACTGCGATTCACCCAGATAACCGGCGACCTTCTTTTCAATTTGCTCCCGCGAGATCGCCGCATCGAGCGGTGGTTTCGGCTGTGGATTGTCCTTCGGCCAAATCCGGTGTCGCCAATAGACCTCTTCGATCGCACACTGGTACGCCACGCGCTCGACGAAGGTAAGCCCTCGACGGGAAACGCTCCCCGGGACTTCGCGACCGAAGAACGCGAGTTTACCCGCCGGGGCGGGCAGGCTTCCCGCGCTTAGTATGCAGGCCATGCCCGCGCAAAGAAGACAGGCGGTCAACGCGCGTCTCCCAAGAGACGCGCGTTGCGACGTGTACGCGCGCGGCTTCATCGCTCTTACCCTAAAGCGATTCTTCCCGTACCTCAAATCGCATTCACGTCACTGGTTCCACGTGAGGTCAAGATAAACGTGATTCGCGTCGTACGAGATGGACGGAGTGAAGCCTTGGCTGGGATCGTAAGTAATCGATTGGCTCGAGAATCTGCTATCGTTTATCCGGCCGCCGTCCGCGGTTAGGAGAGTATATCGGTTAGTACCAGAGCTAAAAGTGCCGGTCATCGTCACTAACAGGCTCCCGGTAAGCGTCGCTGTCCCCGTGACATGGGCATCGCTGCCCGAGTTCGATGGTATAACGTTGCACTGCATGGTAGCAGTGCTGGCGGTGAAGAGGAGACTGCCGTTAATGGTGAGCGTCCAGTTAGGCGAAAGGGTGCCCCCGCCCCCAACGGACACGTCGCTGTTAACCGTGGCATTGCCCGTTAACGTGCCGGAACTGTTCACCTGAACGTTGCCGTTGGTAACGGTAGCGCTGCTTTGGCTATTGACCGCCAACAGGCTAGTTGCGGTCGCGCTTGTGCCGCCGACGGCAATGCCGTAAGTGACCGTCAAGCTCCCCTGGTTACTGAGCGAGACGGTGCCGGGGTTGACAGTCAGAGAGCAGGCGCTGGCTTGTGGCAGCGAGCCACTAATCTGAGCTTTGCCTCCGTTATTGATGACGGCGCCGATTCCAGAAGTGGGTACCCCACCGCTCCAATTCCCTGAGGTGAACCAGTTATGATCTACCGCGGCTTCGATTGCCTGATGCAGAGAACCTTGTCTGCGCCTTCCGCAAGCCCCTGCGGGCTGGATTCGCGCGTGAACGTACGATTTCCTTCGCTTCTACGGGCGCGGCGGAGGCGTTGGCCGCGCTCTTGGTGCCGGGGTCATTCTCGGTGTGGGTGTCGGCCTAGGTGTCGAGGTGGGCGTCGCCGTCGCCGTGGCTGTAGCGCTGGGTGTCGCGGTTGCTGTAGCTGTTGGAGTTGTGGTCAGTGTTGCTGTTGGCGTTGGGCTAGCAGTTTCGGTCGGCATGGGCGTAGGCGCTATGTGGACGGGTAGCGAAATGATCGTCTGGGGTGGTATCTACCAATTCGATAAACAAGCATTTCACTACCGGTCCACACTCCGGTGTGAGTTCGGAATGACTATACCCGTACTGACAGCCTTGACGTGCAGAACGCGAATCGACCGTCAATTGTATCGCTCGCTGCGCGCCGTAAAGGTATTGCTCGCTGCGCTGTGCTCCACCTAATACCGGTTACCCGAGTTGTTCATGGCCGAATGGGGAAGGAGCCGCAAAAAGCTCGGGGATTCGGCTGTGAACAACTCGGCGCGGGC
>Ga0193751_1000028_pt1 | contig 126761 bp, 112 predicted proteins | sample L1c2metaG_FD_143050 | JGI IMG/M metagenome (GOLD analysis project Ga0193751, IMG submission 143050) | Soil microbial communities from a riparian zone of the East river system, Colorado, United States - L1c2 | ecosystem: Environmental > Terrestrial > Soil > Riparian zone | place: USA: East... | reverse complement strand
GGCTGCATGCGGGTGCAGGATCCGCTCAAGTACGGCGAGGTGCTGCTGTCGATCGCGCTGCCGAAGGAAGGCTACACGCAGGAGCGGCTGCACCGGATGTTCGGCAGCAATGAGCAGAACATCAACTTCCCGACGCCGATCCCGGTCCATCTGACCTATCAGACCGCCTATGTGGACGACGCCGGCAAGCTGGTGATTCGCGAGGACATCTACGGGCGCGACGCCCGCGTCCTGGCGCAGCTGCGCAGCGAGGAGCGGCGATTCGCCGACATCGCCGTCGAGCGCCACGAGGGCACCCGCCGCCAGGCGGTGCGCCTGCCGCAACAGCCCGCTTCGGGGTTCAGCTTCTTCGATCGCCTGTTCCGCTGAGCGCCGCAATCGCGGCGCCGCAAGGGTTTCGGCGCTGGTGCCGCGATGGCGCCGGCGCCGGCGCAATTCATTAAACCTATTTTGCCTCAGGCTCTTAGCGTCCTGTAAATAACGTCCGCAGCGGCACTTTTTTGCCATACTCGCGCATTAACGTTTTGCCATCGGGGGGACGGGCCAAACGCTAATGGGGCGTTAACCCTTCCCGAGAAGACTGCGTCACTCGTTCTGCTTGCGGTCGGGACACCGCGGGCAGTGCTGTCGAACGACGTACTCACGGGAAGTCGCACGTGCCAATTCGTCTTGCGCGAATGGCTGGCCTCATTGCGTGCCCATGGCGCGCAAGTCGTCATGCCGCCTTGGCTGCCTTGCTGATCGTCTTCAGCAGCGAAAACCTGCAGACCGCGGTCGCCGACGGCGACACGCGGACGCTCACGATGCATCACATGCATACGGGCGAAGACATCAGCATCACCTTCAAGCGCAACGGCCAATATGACGACGCGGCGCTGCAGAAGCTCAATAATTTCCTGCGCGACTGGCGGCGCGAAGAATCGACCAAGATGGATCCGCATCTGCTGGACCTCATCTGGGAGGTCTATCGCGAGGTCGGCGGCCAGCAGCCGATCCAGATCGTTTGCGGCTTCCGCTCGCCCCAGACCAACGCCATGCTGCGGCGGCGCAGCAGCGGAGTGGCCAGGTTCAGCCAGCATACGCTCGGCAAGGCCATCGACTTCTACATTCCCGGCGTGGCCCTCGAGCAAATCCGCTACGCCGGCCTGCGCATGCAGCGCGGCGGCGTCGGCTTCTATCCGACCTCGGGCTCGCCCTTCATTCACCTCGACACCGGCAGCGTGCGCCATTGGCCGCGCATGAGCAACGAGCAGCTGGCGCGCGTGCTCTCGACGCGCACCAAGTTCGCCCACGACAAGCGGCCGGCCGGCTACCAGACTGCGCTCGCCGAGATTGAACGGCGCAACGCCGACGCCGGCGACGAGCAGCCGGTCGCTCAGCACTCGAAGCGCGGCCTGATCCAGCGGTTGTTCGGCTTCGGCGAGGACGAAGACGAAGAGGTCGCGGCCGCCACGCCGTCCGCCGCCAAGCCGACCGGCGCGGCCGCGCGCACGGCCAAGAGCGAACCCGCCAAGCAGCAGCTTGCCGCCGCCGTTCCGCTGCCACCGGTTCGGCCGCCGCGCCCGAACCAGCCGGCTAAACCGGCCCAGGCAGCCCGCCCGGCCCCGGCCCAGTACAGCCTTGCATCCCTGGAATCCGCGCCGGCACCTTCGCCCGCCGACATCGTCCGGTCGCGCGGCATGTGGGAGACGGCCGCGCCGGCCATCGAGGCTCCGGCGACCCCGCCACCCGCAACCCAGTCAACAGCGACCCCGCCACCGGCAGCCCCGTCCACGGCCGCCGGCGACGTCAAGGCGCCGCCGCCCGGCGCGCCCGCAGGCGGCCAGCGCTTCGTATGGCTCACCGGTCCGCAGGGCCGGCCGGTCGAGCCCGCGCCGACCCGGACCGCCGCCGCCGAGCCGCCGCGGCCACCGGCCGAGATTCCCAACGTCGACCAGGAGACGACCGCGAGCTTGGCGTCATGGCCGGACCGCGCCGACCGCGCTCCCGGCCCGACCCTCGCCTACGCGGCGCCGCCACCGCGCGACCTCGAGGTCGAGGGTTCGGCACAGCTGGCCGGGACATCCGCGCGCCTGACCCCGCCGCCTGCAGCGGGCGCGACCCGCTCGCTCGCCTCCCCGGCTGCCCTCGCGAACGCAAACCGTCCGGGCCAACGCAGCGACAATCCGTGGCTGCGCGGCTTGGTGATTGCGCCGAGCGTGCATTACTCGATGAGCGTCGCCGCCTTCGGCGCGCCGGACTACCGGCAGCTCGCCCGCCTGATGCAGAAGCCGTCGTCGGTGCTGGCGATGACGTTCTCGGCCGATCCGCAAGCCGGGATCACGTCCTATGCGTTCAGCGGCTCGGCGGTCGCGTTCCTGCCGACCGTCTCGTTCACCCGCACCGCTGCGCTTAACTAAAGCGGGTTTCCCCGGAGCCGCATCGCTCAGCTTGCCAGCATGCCGAGCGCCTGCAGGTAGGTTTCCAGGATCGCTTCCTGTTCCTTGCGCTCCTCCACGTCCTGCTTGCGCAGACGCACCACCGTGCGCAACGCCTTGGTGTCGAACCCGTTGGCCTTGGCCTCGGCATAGACGTCGCGGATGTCGTCGGACAGCGCCTTCTTTTCCTCCTCGAGCCGCTCGATGCGTTCGACGAACGCCTTGAGATGATCCTTGGCAACGCGCGCGGCGGTCATGGGGAACTCCTGCTGCACGGCCGGGACAATCCGGCCGCGGCAGGGTTCTCGGAAGCGGCGGCGCCGCCGTCAAGGCGCGCCACCATTCATCCACAGGAGGCTAGAGCATGATCCCGAGAAGCGGACACCGGTTTTCGGAAAAGATCATGCTCAAACAATAAGCTAATGCTTGCCGGCGGCCTTGTCGAAGGCGGCACGCTGCTCGGGACTGGCCGCGCCCTGATGCTTCGCCTTCCATTCCTCGTAGGGCATGCCGTAGACGATCTGCCGGCTCTCGTCCTTGGTCATCGGGACGCCGGTGGCGTCGGCCGCGTCCTTCATCCAGTTGGAGAGGCAGTTGCGGCAGAAGCCCGCGAGATTCATCAGGTCGATGTTCTGCACGTCGGGGTGCGTGCGCAGATGCTCGACCAGGCGGCGGAACACGGCGGCCTCGAGCGCGGTACGGGTGGGATCGTCGACGGTCATGGCAATGTCCTTTCCTGCCAGGGAACATAGTGTCGAAACCCGCGATTTTGAACCGCCCCGTTTCACGCCCTGCGCGTGACGGCGCGCCGGCCATGCCCTAAAGCTCGCACGCCATGACGCAGTCCCGCGCCTTCCTGGAAAAGCTTTACAGCACGGCCGTGGCGGCCGCGCATCCGGCGACCTGCCTGCCGCCGCACCTGCCGGCGCCGCCCGCCGCGGGACGCCTGATCATCCTCGCCGCCGGCAAGGCGGCCGGATCCATGACCGAGGTGGCCGAGCGCCATTATCTCGACGCCGGCGCGTTGCCGCCCGAGCGCATCGACGGCATTGCGGTGACCCGTCACGGCTACGGCCGGCCGACCCGCATCGTGCCGGTCGTCGAAGCCGGGCATCCGGTCCCCGACGCGGCGGGGCTGGCGGCGGCGGAACGCACGCTTGCGCTCGCCGACGGCGCCGGCGCCGACGACCTCGTGCTGGTGCTGCTCTCGGGCGGCGCGTCGGCCAACTGGATCGCGCCGGCGGCCGGCCTGACGCTGGCCGAAAAGCAGGCGATGACGCGGGCGCTGCTCAAGTCGGGCGCCTCGATCGGCGAGATCAACACGGTGCGCAAGCATCTCTCCCGCATCAAAGGCGGGCGGCTCGCGGCCCGCGCCGCGCCGGCCCGCGTGGTCACGTTGGCGATCTCCGACGTGCCGGGCGACGATCCGGCGGTGATCGGCTCCGGGCCGACCGTGGCCGATCCGTCGACCCTCGCGGACGCGCGCACGATCGTCGCCCGCCGTCGCCTCGACCTGCCGCCGGCGGTCGCGCACGCGCTTGCCGACGCCGCAAACGAGACGCCGAAGCCGGGCGACCCCGCCTTTGCGGCAACCGAGTTTCGGCTGGTGGCGCGGCCCGCCGATGCATTCCGGGCCGCCGAAGCCGCGGTGCGGGCGGCGGGCTACGAATGCGTGTTCCTCGGCGACCGGATCGAAGGGGAAGCCCGCGAGGCCGCGGGCGAGCACGCGCACCTCGCGCGCGCGCTCGCCGCGGCCGGCCGACGCGCGGTGATCCTGTCGGGCGGCGAATTGACGGTGACCATCCGCGGCAAGGGGCGCGGCGGCCCCAACCAGGAATTTGCCCTCGCCCTGGCTTTGGCCCTCGACGGGGCGCCCCGCATCGCGGCGCTCGCCGGCGACACCGACGGGACCGACGGCGGCGCCGGACAGGCCGACGATCCGGCCGGGGCATTCGCCGACGGGACCACCGTCGCCCGGGCGCGGGCGCTCGGCCTCGATCCCGCCGCCTTTCTTGCCGACAACGACTCGACCGGATTTTTCGCGCGCCTCGGCGACCTTCTCGCGCCGGGGCCGACGTGGACCAACGTCAACGACTTCCGCGCCCTCCTCGTTGACCGGACATGAGGGCTGGCGCAAATCCAAAACCGCACTAAAATCATGAGTTTGCTGGGGTTCTTCGGGTCCGGGGCGGGTATCGACTGCGGGCTCGGGAGCTTGGCGCGCGTCTCGACGATCAGCCGACATCGCCCGATGGTGGAAGAGGTTCGCTCCAGCACTCACCGATGCCTGCGCGGAACCCGATCCGCGCTCGGCGGGTTGTTGCTCGTGGCTGCGCTCATGATCGCCACCGCCGCGCCCGCGGCGGCCGACTTCCGCCTGTGCAACAACACCGGCAGCCGCGTCGGCATCGCGCTGGGCTACAAGGACAGCGACGGCTGGACCACCGAGGGCTGGTGGAACCTGTCGGCGCGCAGCTGCGACACCTTGCTCAAGGGTGCGCTGGTCGCCCGGTACTATTACATCTACGCGGTCGACTACGACCGCGGCGGCGAATGGTCCGGCAAGGCGTTCATGTGCTCGCGCGACAAGGAATTCACCATTCGCGGCATCGAGGATTGCCTCGCCCGCGGCTATGACAAGACCGGCTTCTTCGAGGTCGACACCGGCGAGCAACGCTCATGGACGGTGCAGCTCACCGAATCGACCGAACAGGTGCCGCAGCGTCCGCTGCCGCAATTCACCCCGCTTCCCTCGCTCCCGACCAAGCCGGGGCAATGAGACGGCTGCGCCGGACCAAGATCGTGGCGACGCTCGGGCCCGCATCGTCCGAGCAAGCGACGATCGCGCGCTTGTTCGAAGCCGGCGCCGACGTGTTTCGCATCAACATGAGCCACACCGCGCATGACAGCATGCGCGCGCTGGTCGCCGCCATCCGGGCGGTCGAGCGCGAGCACGGCCGGCCGATCGGCATTCTGGTCGATCTGCAGGGGCCGAAGCTGCGGGTCGGCGCCTTCGCCAACGACTCCGCCGTCCTGAAAGCGGGCGCGACCTTCGTGCTCGATTCCGATCCCGCGCCCGGCAACGCGGAGCGGGTGCAACTGCCGCATCCCGAGATCCTGGCAGCGCTCGAGCCCGGCCACGCGTTGCTGCTCGACGACGGAAAAATCCGCCTGACGACGGTGGAGACCAGCCCGTCGCGCGTCGTCACCCGGGTCGAGTTCGGCGGCAAGCTGTCGAGCCGCAAGGGCGTGAGCCTGCCCGACACCACGATCGCGGCCTCGGCGATGACCGCCAAGGACCACTCCGACCTCGAGGCGGCGCTCGACGCCAACATCGACTGGGTCGGCCTGTCGTTCATTCAGCGGCCCGAGGACATCGCCGAGGCGAAGAAGATCACGCGCGGCCGCGCCGCCGTCATGGCCAAGATCGAAAAGCCGCAGGCGGTTGGGCGCATCGGCGACATTCTCGACGTCACCGACGCCATCATGGTGGCGCGCGGCGACCTCGGCGTGGAAATGCCGCTCGAGAAGGTTCCGGGCGTGCAGAAGCAGCTCACGCGCACCGCCCGGCGCGCCGGCAAGCCGGTGGTGGTCGCAACCCAGATGCTCGAGTCGATGATCGCCAACCCGGTGCCGACCCGCGCCGAAGTGTCCGATGTCGCAACCGCGATCTTCGAGGGCGCCGACGCGGTCATGCTCTCCGCCGAGTCGGCGGCCGGCCAGTATCCGGTCGAGGCGGTCGCGATGATGAACCGCATCGCCGTGGAGGTGGAGGCCGACCCGACCTACCGCGCCATCATCCAGGCGCAGCGCGCCGAGCCGGAGGCGACCGGCGCCGACGCCATCGCGGCGGCGACCCGGCAGATCGCCGAGACGCTCGATCTCTCGGCGATCGCCTGCTGGACCTTTTCCGGCTCGACGGGCTTAAGGGTCGCGCGCGAACGGCCGAAGTCGCCGATCATCGCCATCTCGCCCAACCTCTCCACCGGCCGGAGGCTTTCGGTCGTTTGGGGCGTCCACTGCGTCGTCGCCGAGGACGCGCGCGATCTCGACGACATGGTCGAGCGTGCCTGCCGCCTCGGCTTCAAGGAAGGCTTCGCCCGCGCCGGCCAGCGCATCATCATCGTGGCCGGCGTGCCGCTCGGCACGCCAGGCGCCACCAACATGGTGCGCATCGCCTTCGTGGGTGGCGACACGGCGGACGAGGTGTGAGTGGGATGCGGTTCTTGATGCCCCGTCATTCCGGACTCGCGCGCTTCGCCCGCGATCCGGAATGACGGCCGCGTCAATTCAACAGGCTGTGTATCAAATATCGCGGCCTTCGACCTTCTCGGTCAGCGCCTTCACGTGATCGGGAATCTTCTGCATGCGCGGATTGACGGCGAGCGCCTGGCGAAAGACCTCGAGCGCCTGCTTGTCGTCGCCGAGTTCCTCCAGGATCATGCCGAGCCCGGCGAGCGCACCGAAATGGCGCGGCTCGCGGCTGAGCACCTCGCGGATATCCGCCATCGCGCGTCCGTAGTCCTTCAGGCCGAAAAACAACGTGGCGCGCCGGTTCCACGCCTCGATGTAGTCGGGCTTGATCTCGATGATCGAGCCGAGCAGCTGGATCGCCAGATTGGTGTCCTTCGCCTCGATCGCCCCTTTGACCCGGCTCATCAGCAGGTCGGCGGTGTCGCTTCCGGACGCAAGCCATATGGCCCAGATGCGACTCTCGACCTGCTTGGCGATGTCGTCGTCGGGCGCGGCCTTGAGCGCCTCGAACAGGAAATCGATGTTGCGGGTGCGGTCGCCCTTGAGCGGCTTCGGCAGCTTCTCGGGCGGATTGGGCAGCTTGTCGGTCGAGCCCGGCATGTCGGGCTCGGCCGCGACCGCGGTCCGCGTGACGCCGAGGCCCGCGGCAACGGGCAGGATGGCGGCAAGACCAACCAGGATGAATCGCCGACGCATGGCGTTAATCTAGGCCGCGCGCGGGCCGCCGCCAATAGCGCCGAAGTCGCAGACGGGGAGTTCAGCCCTGGCGGGCTTTGAAGCGGCGCTGGGTCTTGTTGATGATGTAGACGCGGCCCTTGCGCCGCACGAGCCGGTTGTCGCGATGGCGGCCGCGCAGGGATTTCAACGAGTTGCGGACTTTCATGGGTCTCTCCCGGACCGCGGCCGGGACAGGCGCGGCATGCGTTGGCGGGCGTTCAGGTTGCCGGGTTCATAGGGGTTCCGGCGCCGGGCTGTCAACCGCGCGGCCGGCCACGGCGGTATCCGCGGCGGCCCGTCCTATTCGATCTTGATGTTCGCTGCGTGCACCACGTCGGCCCATCGGGCAAGCTCGGTCTTGATGCGCGCGGCGAACTCCGCGGACGTATTGGCGACCGGCACGAACCCGAGCGTGTCGAGCTTTTCCTTCACGTCCGGCTGCGCCACCATCTTGGCGGCCTCGCGCTGCAGGATGGCGACGATCTCCGGCGGCGTGCCGGCCGGCGCCAGCAGGCCGGTGAGCGTATCGGACTCCAGATCGGGAACGCCGGCCTCGACCGCGCTCGGCACGTCCGGCAGCGCCGGATGGCGCATGGGGCTCAATACCGCCAGCGCCCGCAGCTTGCCGTCCTTGATGTTGCTCAACGACGGCGGCAGCGCCGTGAACGCGATCTGGGTGTGACCGCCGATGGTCGACGCCACCGCCGGCGGCGCGCCGTTGAACGGAATGTGGACGAGATCGAGCTTGTTCTTGAGCTTGAACAGCTCGCCGGCAAGGTGCGGCGTCGAGCCGATGCCGGGGCCGGCGAAGCTGTACGTGCCGGGGTTGGCCCTGATCAGCGCCATCAGCTCGGCGACCGTCTTGGCCGGGACCGACGGGTTGATCACCATCACGTTGGGAGACGCGGCAACGAGCGTGACCGGCGCGAAGTCCTTGATCGGGTCATAGGGGACTTTCGCGTACAGGCTGGGGTTGACCACGAAACCGGTGCTCACCATCACCAGGGTGTAGCCGTCGGCCGGCGCCTTGGCGGCGGCCGCGGTGCCGAGATTGCCGCCGGCTCCCGGCATGTCTTCCACGTAGGCTTGATGGCCCAGGCTTTCCGACAGCTTCTGGGCGAACAGGCGGGCGATCACGTCGGTCGGTCCGCCGGCCGTGAACGGCACGATCACGCGGATCTGGCGGGTCGGATAGGCGGGCGCGCCGCTTTGCGCGTAGCAGGCGCCGGCGAGCGCGAGCGCCGCCGCCAGCGCGACGGCACGATTGATCAATCTCATCGGAGAGTCCCCGGTTCGCAGTCCTGGCGAACCTAGCGGGCTTGCGCCCGTCAGGCCAGCACCGGACGACCATTGAATCCCTGTCACGTTGCCGTCACAATATTCCGCCGGCAACGAGCCGCGAGTGGAGCACCAATGAACGACGCGCTCATCGACATGCGCCAGTTTGCCAGGAGCGCGACCAACATCGTGGTGAAGGCCGGCAACGACGTCTTCCACCGCGGCGATACCGGCGCGTGCATGTACATCGTGCAATCCGGCGTCATCGAGATGGTGATCGGCGACAAGGTCATCGAGACCGTCGGGGCCAACGAGGCGATCGGCTTCATGTCGATGATCGACACCCAGCCGCGCTCCTCGACCGCGCGCGTGAAGGAGGACAGCGAGCTGTCGGTGATCGATCAGCGCACGTTCCGCTTCATGGTCGACGAGGTGCCGAACTTCGCCCTGTACATCATGGGCGTGCTGGCGCGACGCATCCGCGGCATGGGCGAAGTGATGAGGTAGCGAATAGTGAGTAGCGAATAGCGAATAGAAAAAAGCGGCCACCAGGCATATTCGCTATTCGCTATTCGCTATTCGCTATTCGCTATTCGCTATTCGCTATTCGCTATTCGCTATTCGCTATTCGCTATTCGCTATTCGCTATTCGCTATTCGCTAAACCGTCCCCACCGGCGTTGCCGGCGAGCCCACCGCGCCGGGCAGCCGCAGCGGCGGGGCGGTCAGCAGGAAACGATAGCGGCCGTGCTCGCGCAGCCAGCGCGCGAGCGGCGTGAGATGCCATAGCTCGCCGAGGTGAACGCCGAGCTTGAACAGGCAATGCTCGTGCAGCGGCAGGGCGGCGCAGCAGCCTTCCCCGGGCTGTGCCGGCACCGCCTCGACCGCGTAATTGTCGGCGATCAGCACCGCCAGGCCGCTCTCGGTGATCCAGTCGAGCAGCTTCCAGTCGCGGCCGTCGAGCGCCGCGCAGGAATGCTCCAGCAGCGCGGCGTCGGGATTCTTGTTCATGCCGAGCAGCAATTCGCCAAAGCCGGTGTGCAGGCACACCATGTCGCCTTCCTCGACCGCGACCTTGTCCTTGTCGAGCACCCGCATGAGATGGTCGTAGCCGACGAGCACGCGCTCGTTGCCGAAATGGGCGTGCAGGTCGATCATCACGGCGCGCCCCTGCATGCAGCGCACCGCCATGTTCTCGACGCCGAGCGCCTGCGCGTTCGATGTGCTGGTTTCGCCCCTGGGACCGGCGTCCCTGGCATCGACCGGCCCGACGATATGCTCGCCGGCGCGGTAGCCGTTGTAGAAGACCGGCTCCGGCTTGCCGTCGCCGTCAGCATCGAACAGCGAGCCCACGTGCGCAAAGCTGTCCCACTGGGTCGAATATTGCAGGTGCATGATGGTGAGGTCGTCGTTCACCACGTCCGTGCGGTCGGGATCGTCGGCGGCGAGGGCGTAATTGAAGTTGGCCTTGTTGCCGCGCAGGGTGGGGCGCAGCAGCGGCGGATGGCGGCGCGGGTTGAGCACGTTGCCGCCCGGGTAATCGAGCGGCAGGCTGAGACAGAAGCTCAATCCCTCGCGCACTTCGGCGACGCCCTCTCTCACCTTCGCGGGCGTGACCAGGTTCATGCGGCCGAACTGATCGTCGGGGCCGAAATCACCCCAGGTCGAGCCGTGCGGCCGGCGTTTCCAGCGTCCAGTCATCAGTGATCAGTAATCAGAGGTGGGTGGACGCGGATCGTAGCAAATCCGCTGCCCTCTGACCACTCGCGAGTCTGATCACTGATTACTGATCACTGGCGTGCGCGAGCATCCTGCGAGCGCGAGCAACTACCGGCTCGTCGACCATCTTGCCGTCGAACAGAAACGCGCCCTCGCCTGCGGCCTTGGCGGCCTCGAAGCCGGCGATCATGCGGCGCGCGGTATCGATCTCGGCGGGCGTGGGGGTGAAGGCCGCGTTGAGGATCGGCACGACGCTCGGATGGATGCAGCTGGCGCCGTCGAAGCCGAAGGTGCGCGCCTCGCGCGCCGACGCCGCGACGCTGTCGGCATCCTGGAAGTCGGCGACGGTGCGCAGCATGCCGAACGAGTAGAGGCCGGCCGCCTTGGCGGCGAGATGCACCAGCAGCTTGGGCAGGCGCAGCACTTCCGGGGTGGGCTCGGCCCCCATGGCGGTCGCCATGTCCTCGCTGCCGGAGACGAGCGCGAAGGCGCGCCGGCTGGCGGCCGCGATCGCGCGCGCATCGAGCACCGCGCCGGGGTCCTCCAGCATCGGCACCAGGGCGACCGGCCGCTCGCGCCCGGCCGTGCGCTCGGCGAAATCGAGGCGCGCGTCGATCAGCTCCAGGTCGGCCGGCGTCTGCACCTTGGCGACCAGCAGCCCGAACGCGCCGGCCTGGCAGGCCGCGTCGGCGTCGTCGAGCGCGAGCCCGGTCGCCACCGCGTTGATGCGCACGAACACGGTGGCGCCGTTGCGGCCGACGGCCGGCACCGCTTCGGCCAGCGCCGCGCGCGCCCGCGCCTTTTCCAGCGGCGCCACCGCGTCCTCGAGATCGAGGATGATGGCATCGGCGCCGCGCTCGTGCGCCTTGGCGAGGAAGCGCTCCGAGCTGGCCGGGACGTAGAGCAGCGAGCGGATCATGCGGCGGCCTTGCTGCAGCGCAGCGCCGCGATGCCGGCGGCGTCGTAGCCGGCCTCCTGGAGGATCGCGTCGGTGTGCTCGCCGAGCTGCGGCGCCGCGCGGCGCCACACGCCGGGGGTGGCCGAGAGGCGCGGCACGATGTTGTGCATGGGGATGCGGCCGAGCTCCGCATCCTGCGCGTCGACGATGATCGCGCGCTCGCGGAAATGCACGTCCTCGACCGCGTCGTCGATGTTGTAGACCGGCCCGACCGTGACGTCGTTCGCGCGCATGATGCGCAGCGCCTCCTCGCGGGTGCGGCCGGCGAACCAGCCGCCGACCGCCGCGTCGATGAGCGCGCGGTTGGCGGGCCGCACGCGCTCGCTGTTGGTGCGAAACCGCGGGTCCTCGATCATCTCGGGGCGGCCGATCACGTCGAACAGGCGCTTGGCCATGGTCTGCATGGAGGCGGACAGCGCCACGTACTTGTCGTCGGCGCAGCGATAGACGTTGCGCGGCGCCGAGGTGTTGGACGCGCTGCCGACCCGGCCCTTGACCGCGCCGGTGTGCCGATAGATCGCGGCCTCCGGCCCGAGGATCGAGAAGATCGCCTCCAGCAGCGACACGTCGATGACTTGGCCGCGCGCGAGCCCGCGCGTGCGCGCGAGCAGCGCCGTGACCGTGGCGTTGGCGCCGTAGAGGCCTGCCACCATGTCGGCCAGCGCCAGCGGCGGCAGCACCGGCTCGCGGTCGGGGAAACCGGTGCGCGCCGCAAACCCGCTCATCGCTTCCACCAGGGTGCCGAAGCCGGGCAGTTCCGCATACGGCCCGGTCTGGCCGAACCCCGATATGCGCACGACGATGAGGTCGGGGTTGCGGGCATGCAGCACGTCGGGGCCGAGCTGCATCTCCTCCAGCGTGCCGGGCCGATAGTTCTCGATCAGCACGTCGGCGCCGGCGGCAAGCCGCAGCAGCGCCTCGCGCGCCGCGGCGATGCGCAGGTCGAGCACGAGCGAGCGCTTGTTGCGCGCGTAGGTCTTCCAGAACAGCGGCTTGCCGGCGTCGAGCCAGTCGCGCAGCGGGTCGCCGCGCGGCGGCTCGACCTTCATCACCTCGGCGCCGAGATCGCCGAGTTGGAGCGAGAGCATGTTGCCGGCGACGAGCCGCGACAGGTCGAGCACGCGCACGCCGTCGAGCGGGCCGGTGCGGGCGGCGTCGAACGCGATGGCGGCGAATGGGCTCGATCGTTCGTCCATGCAGCCAGCTTAGAGCATGATCCCGAAAAGTGGATACCGGTTTTCGGAAAAGATCATGCTCAAATCAATAAGATAGAGCGGGATGACGATTCGAAGAAAAGTCATCCCGCTCTAGTCAAAGACCACGCGCGAGAGTAGGCCGGCGCCCGCCGTTCACGCCGGTGGCGCGGTCGTGCCGGCGGCGCGGCCGAGCGCGTGGCGGATCAGGCGGTCCACCAATTCCGAATACGACACCCCGCTCGCCTTGAACGCCATCGGATACATGCTGATGTTGGTGAAACCCGGAATGGTGTTCACCTCGTTGACCACGAGGCTCATGTCCGGGCGCAGGAAGAAATCGACCCGCGCCATGGCCTCGCAGCCGAGCGCGCGAAACGCCCGCGCCGACATGTCCTGGACGCGCTTGACCACCGCCTTGGGCAGGTCGGCCGGGACCTTGAGCTCGGCGCCCTCCTGGTCGAGATATTTTGCCTCGTAGGTATAGAAGGCATGGCGATTGGTCGGGACGATCTCGCCCGGCAGCGAGGTCGTCAGCGTCCCATCCGCGTCTTCGAGCACGCCGCATTCGACCTCGCGTCCGCGCACGCATTCTTCCACCACCACCTTGCGGTCGTGCGGAAGGCCGCGCGCAGGGCGGCGTCGAACTCTTCGGCGCTGTCGGCCTTGCCGACCCCGACCGACGATCCCAGCCGCGCCGGCTTGACGAAGAGGGGCCGGCCGAGCTCGGCCGCAAGCTCGGCAAACGAGGGCGCGTCGGCCGGCGTCACGGTGCGGAACCGGGCGATCGGCAGCCCGGCGTCGCGCAGCAGGCGCTTGGCCGCGTCCTTGTCCATGGCGGCCGCCGAGGCAAACACGCTCGAGCCCACGAACGGCACGCCGGCAAGCTCGGCGAGCCCCTGCACCGATCCGTCCTCGCCGAACGGCCCGTGCAGCACCGGAAAGATCACGTCGACCGGCGCCGGCGGCTCGACCGCGGCGTCACCCGACACCACCACGAGGCGCCCGCCGCCGCCCGGCAGGAGCGTGACCAGCGGCCCGTCGTGGGGAACCGCGGCCGGGATCTGGCCGTCGACCAGCGGACACAGCATCCACGCGCCGCCGCGCGCGACCGCGATCGGCACGACCTCGTAGCGCGCCGGATCGAGCGCCCGGAACACGTTGGCGGCCGACATCAGCGACACGTCGTGCTCGGCGGAGCGGCCGCCGAACAGCAACGCGACCCGCAATTTCCGTTCCATCACCCCCTCCGGACCTCCGCCCCACAAGGCCGAGTATAACAGGTAAAGGAGGGTGACTCTTACCCGTCACGCCCGGCTTGTGCCGGGCATCCATGTCTTGGACAGAGAAGACGTGCCCCCGGGCTCTTCGACCCGGGGGCGTGGATGGCCGGGACGAGCCCGACCATGACCACATCGTTGAGCAGGCAGAAACCGCCAAGCGCTGCAGTCGCTCGGGCGCAGATCGCCGGCTACGGCCGGTCTTCTCGGCTCGACGCGAACAGCGAGGCCGGGAACTCCGCGGCGTAGCGCCGTCCTTTCGCCTGCTCCCGGAGCTCCTGCGGCGGGCCCAGGTTCGGTTCCACCGCCCGGCGATAGAGATGCCAGGTCGCGTGTCCGAGCACCGGCATGACGATCGCGAGGCCGAACAGCAGCGGGACCGATCCGATCGCCAGCAACGCGGCGACGATGAAGCCCCACGTCGCCATGATCGCCGGATTGGCCAGGACCACTCGGATCGACGTCACGATCGCGCCCGCCGCGCCGACGTCGCGATCGATCAGCAGTGGGAACGACACGACGCTGATCGTCAGCACCGTGACGGCGAACAGGAACCCGACGCCGTTGCCGACGACGATCAGCGTCCAACCGGCCGGCGTCGTCAACACCTGGCGGACGAAATCCGGAATTGACGCGGCCGGCAGGTAGCCGAAGGTCGCGACGTAGATCGCCTGCGCGACCGCGAGCCAGATCAGGAAGATCGCCATCAGCAGCAAGCCGAGCGCCACGATGGCGCCGAACGTGGGCCGGTGACGAACGTCGAGGATGCGCCGCCAGGAGATGTCCAGTCCCTGCTCGCGCCGCCGGCTCATCTCGTAGAGCCCGATCGCCGCGAACGGCCCGACCAGCGCGAAGCCCGCCATCAGCGGAAACAGCAGCGGCAGCACGTCATAACCGATCGCCAGCCGGCCGAACACCAAGCCGGCGACGGGATAGATCAGGCAGAGAAACAGCGCGTAGCTCGGCATCGCCGAGAAATCGTCGATGCCCTTCCTCAGGGCATCCCTGAGATCCGCCAGCCGGACGGTGCGGACAGCAAGCTGGGCGGGGTGCTCGCCGGCGCCGGCGATCACGTGCGAGACGGCCATGGTCGTTCCTCCCTAACCGCTTGAGCATGATCCCGAAAAGTGGGTACCGGTTTTCGGGAAAGATTAAAGACCATGCTCAAAGAACAGGCGCGGTCGCGAAAGGCATGACGCACGGTGAACTGCCGCAGGCCATGCCCGGGCGCGAACCGAATTGCCGCACATTCTAACGCCGACCGGAGGCTTATGGTTTCACAATTCCGGCACGGAGACGCCTTTCGCCTCCGCATTTCGTGAGCAGAGCCCCGTCAGGTTTCCCCGATCGGGTACTTCGCCAGAATCTGTTCCATCCGCTTGAGCGCCTTCTCGGCCGCCGCCTGCGGCGTCATGCCCTCGCGAATGACGTCGGCCTCGGCCGTGCCCCAGAGCTGCTGGGCGTTGGCCTCGGCATAGCCGGGATTGAAGGCCGGATAATTCGGCACCGTCGCGTCCAGCATGCCCTGCCGGGCGTACGCCGAGCGGTGCGGGTCCTTGGGGTCGAGCCAGAACGGATCGCTCTTGACGAGCTCGGGCATCGTCGGCAGCCACCGGCCGAGCCCCGATTTCAGATATTCGTTCACGACCTTCGGCTGGATCATGTATTTGAGGAAGTCCTTGGCGACATCGACGTTTTTCGCGCCCTTGGGAACGAAGGCGCCGCCGACCCCGAGTTGCGACGCAATCGGCTTGCCCGCGTTGTCGAGCGGCAGCCCCAGCGTGACGATGTCGTCGTACTGCTCCTTCTTGTGAATGAGCGCGAGCTCGATCGAGATCGTTCCGTCCAGATTCATCATGATCTGCTTGGCGTGGAACGCGTTGTTGTCGTCGGCGTCGTTCCAGCTCAGCGCGCCGGGCGGAACGTAGCCTTCCTTGTAGGCGGTGGTGATGTAGGTGAGCGCTTTGACCACCGCCTCCTTGACCTGTGGATCGTCGAGATGCGCGGCGCCGTCCGGCGTGACGATGCCGTTGCCGCCATAGGCGATCAAAAAATGGTGGAACATGTTGTTGCCGTCGGCGGGCCCGGTGGTGGTCGCCTGCAGCCCCAGGGAGTAGATGCCGCGCATGCCCTTGCCGCGCAGCTCCTTCTGCATCGGCTTGAAGAAATCCCAGAACGCGTCCCAGGTCTTCGGCGCGTCCGCCATTTTGAAGCCGGCCTTCTCGACCAGCGAGCCCCAGACATGGAACGGCAGCACCGCCGTCCGGTCGGGGGTCAGGTAGTAGCTGCGCTTCTTGGTGACTTTGTTGTAATACTGGGCGGACAGAAGCGCGCTCGGGTGGAAATGCGACTTCTGGGTCTCCACCACGTCGGTCAAGTCGATGAGCTTGTCGTTCCAGGCGTTCTGCGGGACGATCGTCACGCCGGCGGTGTAGTTCTGCATGAGATCCGGCGCGTCGCCGCTGGTCAGCGCGGAGACGATCTTCTGCATCATCGGGCCGAACGGAATGATGCTGATTTCGATGGTGTTGCCGCTCGCCTTTTCGTAGTCCGCGACCATGGCGCGGAACGCGGCGTCCTCCTCGGCGATGAACCCCTGGGTCCACCAGGCGACCGCGGTCTTGGCCGCCGCGTTGGCGACGTAGGGTCGTCCGAGGGTTCCGGCTGCAGCCAGAGCGACGGACCCGCGGACCACTGAACGCCGGCTAAGCTTGTTCATGTCACTCCTCCATGCTCTCCCCTCGGCCGCGCGAACGCGCACCGTGTGACGGTTGTTTGTTGGCAAGAATGTCAGCCGCGCGTGGGTGCCTCCGTTGTTGCGATCGGAGCGAGCGCACGCCAGGGCAATGCTACACCAAAATGCGTCTAGCGCAATGCAGTCATGCAAGATGGGAATAGCCGCGCCATCTGCCGCCCCGGGTAGGTCTAAGGGCCGGATTCCGTTCGCCTTTACGGCCTAAGCGCCGATAGGGCCGTGGAGCGCCTGCCACACCCGGTAGGGCGTCGCCGGCATGTCGATGTGGCGGATGCCGGCCTTGCGGTCGAGGGCGTCGACGATGGCGTTGATGACGGCGGGCGGCGCCCCGATGGCGCCGGCCTCGCCCGCGCCCTTGATGCCGAGCGGGTTGGCCTTGCACGGCACGTTGCGGGTGGTGAAGGAGAACGACGGCAGGTCGTCGGCGCGCGGCATGGCGTAGTCGGAAAACGAGCCGGTGAGCAGCTGGCCGCTGTCCTCGTCGTAGACCGTGTGCTCGAGCAGCGCCTGGCCGAGCCCCTGCACGATGCCGCCGTGCACCTGCCCTTCGAGCAGCATCGGATTGATCACCGCGCCGAAGTCGTCGACCACGGTGTAGCGCGCGATCGTCACCACGCCGCTGCCCGGATCGATCTCGGCTTCGACGATGTGGCAGCCGTTCGGAAAGGTGGCGGCGGTCGGCGTCTGCACCTGGGTGGTGTCGAGCCCGGGCTCGACGCCGGGCGGGAGCTTGCCGGGGTCGCGCGCGGCCTGCGCCACGGCGAAGAGATCGACGCGCCGATCGGTGCCGACGATGCGGAACTCGCCGTCGCCGAACTCGACGTCGGCGGCGGACGCTTCAAGCAGGTTGGCGGCGATCAGCCGGCCCTTGTCGACCACCTTTTTCGCGGCTTCGTGCAGCGCCGAGCCGCCGACCGGCAGCGCGCGCGAGCCGCCGGTGAGCCCGCGCGGCGAGCGGTCGCTGTCGCCCATCACCACGTCGATCTTATCGGCGTCGACGCCGAGCCGGTCGGAGACCAGTTGCTTGTACGCGGTGTGCAGGCCGGTGCCGTATTCCTGGTTGCCCATGACGAGCTCGATGCGGTCGTCCTTGAACTCGATCGAGGCGGTCTCGGGAAAGCCGCCGCCGCAGCGCTCGGTGTAGGTCGCCATGCCGATGCCGCGTAAAAGTCCGCGCCGCTCGCTCTCGCGCCGGCGCTTGGCAAAGCCTTTCCAGTCCGCCTTTTCCATGCACAGGTCCATCATCGGCGCGAACTCGCCGGAATCGAACGTAAGCTTGGTGGCCGACGTGTACGGCATGGCGTTCGGCTTGATGAAGTTGATGCGGCGGATGCGATCCGGGCTCATGCCGATCTCGCGCGCGGCGGCGTCGACCAGCCGCTCGATCAGGTAGGAGGCCTCCGGCCGCCCGGCGCCGCGATAGGCGCACACCGGCACCGTGTTGGTGCACACGCCCTTCACGTTGATGGCGATCGCCGGCGTCGTGTAGAGGCCCGAGATCAGGTCGGACGAGCGCGTCGGGATGAACGGTCCCATGAACGACAGGTAGGCGCCGAGATTGGCGACGATCGAGACGCGCACGGCCAGGAACCGCCCCTTGTCGTCCATGGCAAGCTCGGCGCGGGTGAAGTGGTCGCGCCCCTGGTTGTCCGACATGAAGCCTTCGGAACGGTCCGACTGCCACTTCACCGGCCGCTTGAGCTTGCCGGCCGCCCACACCACCAGGGCCTGCTCCGGATAGACGAACGCCTTCATGCCGAAGGCGCCGCCGACATTGGTCGGCGTGACCACGCGCAGCTTCTCCTTCGGCATCTTCAGCACGGCCTCGGCGAGTGGATCGCGCACGAAGTGCGACCCTTGCGTTGCCGTGTAGAGCACCGGCTGGCCGGCCGCCGCGTCGTAGTCGCCGATGGCGTTGCGCGGCTCCATCGCGTTGGCGACCACGCGGTTGTTGACCATCTCCAGCGTGGTGACGCGGGCGGCGCACGCGAACGCGGCCTCGGTGGCGGCGAAGTCGCAGGTGTCGTTGTCCCAATCGAACAGGACGTTGTTGGCGATATGGTCGAACAGCGGCGCGGCGCCTGGCGCGATAGCGGCGCGCGCATCGACCGACGCGGGCAGCTCGGCGTAGTCGACCGCGATCGCCTCGGCGGCGTCGCGCGCCTGGGCGAGCGTTTCGGCGACCACCAGCGCGACCGGCTCGCCGACGTGGCGCACCTTGTGGACGGCCAGCACCGGGCGCGGGGTGTCGTGGCGCGGGCTGCCGTCGCGATTCGTGAGCGCGCTCGCGCAGGGCACGTCGCCGAGACCTTCCGCAACCACGTCCTCGCCGGTCAGGATCAGCAGCACGCCCGGCATGGCGCGCGCGGCCGCGACGTCGATCTTGCGGATGTCGCCGTGGGCCATGGGCGCGCGCAGCACATAGGCGTGCGCGCTATGCGGCAGGTCGATGTCGTCGGTATAGCGCCCCTGCCCGGTGATCAGCCGCGCATCCTCGAACCGCCGCACCGGTTGACCCACGCCGAATTTCATTCAGGCCTCCGCTCGTGTCGCGCCCGGCCGGGGCGCTTGTCGAGCCTATCACCTAGTGCCACACTGATGTCCGATCAACCCGGGACATCGCCATGATCAAGAACTTCCACGTCCTCTACGTCGGCCAGATCGAGCTCGACAACATCGGCCTCAACGGCACGCCGGCGAACGACCGGCGCTATTCGAAGGACCGGCTCAACGAGGTGTTCGCGACCTCGCGCGACGTCGCCCAGACCATGGACGAGCTCGGGTACCACACCCTGTGGACGGCCGAGCACCATTTCCAGCACGAAGGCTACGAGTGCTTGCCGAACCTGATCCAGCTCGGCCTGTGGCTCGCCACCCAGACCAAGCGCCTGAAGTTCGGCTGCGCCTTCAACGTGCTGCCGATGTGGCACCCGATCCGCCTGGCGGAAGATTATGCGATGGCCGACATCGTCACCGACGGCCGCGTGGTCATGGGGGTCGGCCGCGGCTACCACACCCGCGAGGTCGAGACGTTCGGGGCGCCGCTGCTCGATGCCAATGCCAACCGCGAAATGTTCGAGGAGCAAGTCCAGCTTCTGCTCAAATGCTTCAACGAGGAATCCTTCAGCCACAAGGGCAAGTATTATACCTGCCCGCCGGAGGTCGACTACCGCGGCTACAAGCTCAAGGAGATCACCTGCATCCCGCGGCCGAAATATCTGCCGGTCGAGATCTGGATGCCGATCGCGAGCGGCAAGACCATCGACATGATGGCGAAGTACGGCCTCAAGGCGATGGTGACGCTCAACGGCGAGAAGATCCTCGATGACGTGGTGCGCGCGTTCCATGCCGCCTGCCACAAGCACGGCCGTCCGATCGCGCTGGGCGAGGACATGATCTGGGGCGCCGGCATCTATCTCGCCGACAGCCAGGAGGAGGCGATCCGCAAGGTCGAGCCGTCGCACGACGAGCGCTACAAGTGGTTCGCGCCGTTCGGCTTCGTGCGCTATGCCGACGAGCAGGGTCGCACCTGGGGAACCCCGGGCGCGCCGGCGCGGGTGCCCTCGCTGCGCGACGGCGTGGCGCAGAAGGCGTGGTTCTGCGGCCCACCCGCCCAGGTCATCGACGGCATCAAGTCGATCGAGGCCAAGTACCCGGGCCTCGAGCACTTCATGATCCACTGGGCCGAAGGCCTCACGCCCAAGGAGTTCAAGGACCAGCTGCGCTGGTTCGCCAAGGACGTGATGCCGGCGTTCGCCGGCGCGGAGGTGAAGATCCGCGCGGCGGAGTGATTGGCGAGCCGGCCGGGATCCCGTGCGCCGGATCGAGCGGGGTACGCGGGCGATCTACGACATCCGCGGCAAGGCGCCTGGCTGAGCAATCATCGAGGCGCGCGGCGGTCTCTAGCCGGCGGCGACCGCGTGCGTATGCATGACAAATTCACCGGCATCTTCGGCACGGCGCAGCTCGATTTCAATCGACCTGATATCGCGTGGATTGGCGATATGCACCCCGCCGCACGGGATCGCCAGTTCCTGGCCTTTGTATCTTGCAATCCACGAGCGTCTGGCGTGGAACGGCGTCCGATCGGGTAAGACTTCGATGGCATCGATATCCTGCAAGAGGGCGTTGGCATGCCGAGCCACGTCGGCCGCCGTCTCGTCGAAGTGCTGCCAAAATGAATCCGATGAAAAGCCGGCCTTCCGCATGCTTCGCCCGATGCGGTAGTGGTCGGCGCTCTTGAACTCGCCAATTCTGGACAGGAATATGGCCTCCTGGTCGAAGTCGTTGTTCCCGAGCCCGTCGCTTTTTGCGGCCTTCTTCCAATAGGCCATCAACGCCATGTTCAACCCGAGCGCCGCGATGTGGCACGCGGTATGACCCATCGCAATGGCGCGGCGATATGCCGGGTCGACTGCCAGCCTGCAGGTATCCCCCGGAACGATGGTCTTTGCCGCGTCCGCCCCAATTACGTGACCGACCGACCACAGCCAGGACGAATCCGATCGCTTGATCCCCTGCGAGTCCCCGATCCTGATCGCCTGATCCGCCTCGCTGACACCGACCAAGACAGCCCTCTCCACGGGAGAAATGTCTTCGCCCAGCCTGATCGTTCCCACATCCGAGGGCTGATCGGGCCACCAGGGATCGAGCGGGTGAAACGGCGTGATATCGGTCACGACAATGCGGCGATCGCCGGCGTCGTGGACGGCGGTGACCGTCGCAGGTTCGGACGCGGATCCTCCCGGGTAAGTGACGATCGTTGCAGCTGCCATGATTTGTCCTGCCTGCGGGCGGAGCGCGCCGGCGCTCGATAGCGCGATCAGACCCTGAACTCGACCGCGATGAATCGGCTTCTGGTCATGCGCGATTCTTCGGATCGGGCCAAGTCTCGCAGCACGTAGCAACGTTGCAGCCACCTGTCCCTGCCGTCAAATCGCGGCGAGAATTCGGAACGGCTGTGAACGCCGCGTCGGTTGTCGACGATCATCAGGTCCCCCGGCTCGAGCCGCACATAGTTCTTCGCGGCGTTTGTCGCCGTTTGCATTTGTGCCAGGGCCTCCTGGGCTTCGGGCGTCTCCCCCTTCATGAGGTCCAGGTCGTATTTCATGAACGGGTCGTAAGCGTTGCCGTAGAATACCGGCAGCAGCGGCCCGTTCGCCTGACACCCGCTCGGGCTGCCGAAGGAATAATCGATGCCGGTGCGATAGAGCGGCTGGAACAGCAGCGATCGGTATTTCAGCGGCAGCAGCGGAATGATGTGGCGCGTGCTCGCGACTTCCGTCCGCGCGCGGTGATCATGATCGCTTCTCAGGCAGAAAAGCAAGACGAAGTCGGGCAGATAAGGATGGAACGCGGTTTCGGTATGAAAGTCCAAGAGGACGGTCGCACTCTCGGACGACAGCTTCTCGATATTGTGCCTGGTAGGGCAGATGTTCTGGAACAGCTCCCCGTCTTTTTCCTGCTTATACGCAATCGGATCTCCCAAGGCTCTGGCGAAGATGGCGAGAACGGCCTCGGATACGTACGATGTCTTCTGCAAGGATCGACGGGAATCTGTCGGCGTGGCGGGAAGATCGGCGTCGATCGGCAAATTCCTGATGAGGAGAGCGCCGTACAGATTCCCGTCGCGCCGGAAGTTCGCGACGGTCAGCCTCAAGTCGCGCGGCAATTGATGGAAGGCCAATTCGGCTTCGTCGAGGAACTCATCGGGGCTCGCATAGGGGTCGCGTTTGCTGGTGACCGACGAGATGAGCGAGAGAATTTCCCCGGAATTTCCGACGTCGAGGAGGTGGTGTCCGCCCACCTTGGTCAGATCGCGATTGTGCTCGACGCCCGAGAGGTCATACGCCTGCCGACGAACCACCTGCAGCGCCAGGTATTTGTCACCGACCTTGTGCGCGTCGGCAAGCCATTGGATCACGTTTTGGAAGAGATGAAGATTGTCGCACTCGCCCACGTAGGGAATTGAAAAGAGATCCGTGTCGCCGATGACGGCCACGCGGCCGGCCACGCCGGAAACCGCGAAAACGCACTGGCCGCCGGGCGCCCTGATCAAAGCCCGCGCGTCGCCGGAGCATTCGATCGAACAGCCGCGGTGAAACGAAATTCGCGCGATCCCGTCGCACACCGGGTGGTCGGTCACCTCCTCGCATACGAAATGCTGCACGAGGAGATAGGCCTCCTGCAGGCTTTTTTGCGCCCACACCGTGTCGTGGTTGCAGCGAATGCCATAAGGAGCCAAGAGATCGTTTAGATTGTTACCCCACTGTTCCGCGTCATGTTCATTGAACACAAATAACCCGCCCCCGCCTTGCAAGAAGGCGTTGACTCTTCTTGCATCCTCCGCGCTGAAGACAGGTGGACCCGGACAAGTTGCGCCGTCGTGTCGTCGATTCGCCGGATGGGCAATGATCAGGACGTTGATCCCACGCAGCGTCTCGTCGGTCCACGGCTGAGTGAGCCGCACCACCTTATACTGCGGTTCCAATCGCAGAACGTCCGCCAAGTGTCCGTAATACGCATATTCGGGCTTCGACGGCGACGAGCGAATGGCCAGCTCGCGGGAGATCGTCCAACTCTCGCCATGAACTTCATCGAACGCGATGATCCCCATGTCACCACCGTACGCGCACGAAAATTTGTACCTCTTCGGGATTTATTGCACATAATTACGCCCTAAAGATGTCCTAACACTGCTCCTTGCAGCACGTGGAACGATGTCACGTTGGAACGATGTCCGGCCGGAGAATGCGGTGCGCCGAATCCAAGCGCCGCGGCGGCAGGAGTCCCTGACCGAACGGAAGGTCGTGATGCATCATCATCGTGTCATCTCCCGCCCTTTCTCGAGTGGCGTACGACGAGTCTGCCTCCACGCATTGACGACCGATCGGTTTTGGGCCGGCAGTGCCGTTCCGCGAACGGCCGGCCGCTGAGGTTCCGATGACACCGGCGAGCGCTTATCCAATGGAGCGTGATGTCGGCGTGCCGCCGGTGAGGCTCGGGCGAGCCGGGATGCCGGTCGTTCCGGTGCTGCTCGGGGTTCCCTACGAGGAGGGCACCTACTGGCGCAAAGGCGCAAAGCATGGGCCGGCGGCAATTCGCGACCAGATGGACAAGCTCCGGCCTATCAGCATGGCCACCGGCACCCGCTTGCCCTGGACGCATGAAGAGCTCAATGGCGGAATGCTGGACATCGATCCGTATAACCGCGAGTTGGCTTTCCAACTGGTTCAGACAGCCGTTTCCGACAGCCTCGCCGCCGGACGCCCGCCGATATCCATCGGCGGCGACCACTCGATCACAATTCCGATTCTTCGGGCGTTTTCGGAACACTACGGAGCCGGCGGCTTTGGCGTCATCCACATCGACGCGCACTCGGACACGTTCCCGCCGATCAACGGCTACGACTTGCACCACGGCGCGGTGTTTCGCGTCGCCGTCAAGGAGCGACTCATTCGCCCGAACGACATCATCCAGCTGGGACTGCGCGGAACAGTCAGGGACGGAGGTCTGGACTTTGTGCGGGAGCATGGGATTCGGTTCGCCACCATGGAGCAGTGGCGGCGTGCCGGTTTCTCGCTGGCCCCATTCGTGCCCTGCCAACACAGTCGCTTTTATCTGTCGTTCGACATCGACGTCGTCGACCCGGCCTACGCTCCCGGTACCGGCACGCCGGTGCCCGGCGGTCTCACGAGCGCGGAAGCCTTGGATATCATCAGGGCGCTGGGCGACTATCAGTTGGTGGGCGCAGACCTGGTCGAGGTCGCCCCCGTCTATGACACGGCCGGCATCACCGCGCTTCTCGCCTCTCACATCATTTTTGAGGTCCTGACCTGCTGCAGGTTCGTGGCGGCGCACCCAAGCGCCGTTGTTGCCGGCGAGGAGGCGTCCCCGTGTTGACCGGATATACGCTTGCCATCGGGCGGTCGCTTGCAAAAGAGCGCGCCCGCTTTGCCGCGAAAGGGCTCGATTCGTTCCATGAGCATGTCTGTGCGGGCCAGGAGGTCAGGGCGCAACTGCGCCGGCTCGGCGCCGCCGAACCGGCAGGAATCGCAACGTCGGCGCGGGGATGGTGCATCGCCCTCGGCCGCGTCCGCCGATACCGCGCGGCCGGCGTGGAGACCGCCTGTCGTGATCTGAGCGAGATGGAGATCATCGAAGCCGTGCTTGATCATGGCGTCGAAGCCTTTGCCAAGCTTTCCGGGCTGCACGCGATCATCATTGCGGCGGACGGCGTGCTGTACGCCGTGGCGGCCAAGACGCCGGGCCCGCCGATCTATGTCAAATGCACCGAGGGCGGCGGGCTGTGCATTGCGTCCGAGATCAAGGCGCTGATGTGCGGAACGCTCCGGCTTGCGCCAGACGCCGTCTCCGAGGGCCGCCTGTCCTGGGCGCCGTGGCAAACGGCCTTCGAAGGGGTCCGTCAGGTCCCCGCCGGCCATTACCTGCGCGCGGATTTGTCGAATCCCGCGGACGTGGCGCTCTTGCCCTACTGGGATCCGTGGCGTGCGGCGTCAATCTGCAGCGAGGACGTCGCTGTCCAGGCGTTGCAGGCGAGCTTGGCGTCCGCGGTCGCGGCGGAGCCGGCCGATTCGCTGGTAAGCTTCATTTCCGGCGGGTTGGACTCGGGCGCCGTTACGGCTCTCGCCGCGCGTGACGGCAAGCGTCTTCGCACGTATTCGATTGGAACTCCGCGTCACAACGAATTCGCCGAGGCCCGGCGATTTGCCGACCATCTGGGATGTCGGCATGCCGAGGTTGCGGTGACGGCCGACGACATATTGGCCGCATTTCCCGCCGTTGTGTTCGCCGTCGAGCATCCGTTCAGCACTTACCTCGAATACTTGGTGCCCGGCCACGTCGGATTCGAAAGGGTGTGCCGATCCGGAGATACGGTCTTGTCCGGGTACGGCTCCGATGTGCTGTTCGCGGGTTATGCGAAACCAAATGCCCCGCTTCATGCCGTCGCCGGGTTGGTTCACAACGAGTATCGGACGACCCTTTGGTCGAACGAGGCGAGCCATGTCCTCGGCGCGTCTCACGGGGTGCATGTTCACTATCCTTATTATGACGCCGATCTGGTCGAGCTCGCGCTCAGCATCGGTTCGGGTCTCAAGCATCGCGACGGCTGGGAGAAATGGATATTGCGCCGGGCAATGCAGGACCTTCTGCCCGTCGAGGTCTCCTGGCGAAGAAAAATCGGGATTCACCAGTCCACCGGGAGCGAAATTCTTCTGACGCACTTCGTTTCACCGGACGCGCGTGACCTGCGTTCTGCCAAAAAAGCAAAAGACGCGTTGTGCCTGAGAGTGCTGGAACTTCTCATGGTCGAGCAATGCGAGCCGGCGGACATCAGAATGGAAGATGTCTTGGCGAATTTGTCCGTTGCGTCGTCGGTGATGCAGTAGGAGGGTGTGATGCAGGTATCGAACTACTTGCTCAACGAGATATACGGCCGCGGTGTGACGCGCGTGTTCGGCGTTCCCGGTCGGGAAAACGCACATATCCTTTTCAACGAGGCGCCCGACCTCGAATTCATCACCACGCGGGTCGAGTTCACCGCGGGCATCATGGCGGAATTCACCGGGCGCATGACGCAGAACCCCCAGGTGGCTTTCTGCACCGTCGGGCCCGGGGCCACGAACATGGTCACCGCCGCGTCCGCGGCGATGCTGAATCGCTCCCCCGTATTGATCGTGTCGGCACAACTGGAAACGGACGACCGTTTCCACAACATAACCCACCAATGCGTCGATCAACGTCGCATTTTCGAGCCGGTGACGAAATGGTCGCATGAGCTTGAGCGCGCGGAAGACCTTCCGGCCGTGCTTGATCGCGCCTTTCGAATCATGACGACCGAGCCGCTCGGGCCCGTTCACCTCAGCATCCCGATCGATTTATTGAAAAAAACGATTTCCGGCCTCGCGGGGAACGCCGCGGTCGAAGTTGCGTCAGCGCCGGCAGAAATGCCGCGGCCCGGCACCCGAACCCTGCACGAGGTGCATTCCGCCCTGGTCCACGCCACGAAGCCGCTGTGCCTGGTCGGCCACGAGGCCATCCGCGCGCGGGCCGAGGACCAGATCCGCAGGCTGTGCCGGGCGTGGAACATGCCGCTGCTGGCGGCTGCCAACGCCAAAGGAATTCTGCCGCACGATGATCCGCTCAATATCGGATCGCCGAGCCCCTACATGGAGGGCATTCTCCGCTACCCGACCGCGCTGGCGGACATCTTCGAAGACATCGATTTAATCCTGAGCATCGGCTATCAATACGTCGACGACATTCTGCCGAAGATGTGGTCGCGCGGGCATGCCAAGACCCTTGTCCATGTTTCGACATTCTCCGCCGATCCGATCAGCGCAAAGTATTCACCGGCCGTTGAGGCGGTCGGCGACATTCCATCGACCCTGGAGGCGCTCCTCAAGCTGAAGGCGCTCCCGAAGGAGCTTCCGGATTTGCGAGGGTTGCGGGACCAGGCGCAGGCGATCTATCGCATCGAGTCGAGCGACGGCAAGATGACCCCGGTGGAGGTGATCCGCATCATCAACGACAGCCTGGAGGACGGGACGTTCGTCACCGACATCGGCTATTATCGCCATCATGCAATCCTGTTCAGCCAGCCCACGCGCACGCGGCAATTCTTCACGGATTCCGGCCTTTCCACATTTGGCTGCGGGCTGCCCGCCGCCGCCGCGGCTCAATTCGTCGATCGCAGCAAACCTGTTTTTCTGCTGTGCGGGGACGGCGGATTCCACTCGGGAAGCGGCGACCTCGAGACCGTTGCGCGGCACAATTTGCCGATCGTCATCATCGTGCTCAATAACAATGCCTTCGAGTTGATCCAGCGTTATCAGCAGTACGGCGGGAAGGGCCACAACCACGGAATATTGGCCTTCAGTCCGGTGGATTTCGTCAAGCTGGCGGAGGCGAATGGGATTACCGCGGTGCACGCCGACAATACCCGGGCCTTGCGGCAGGCGGTCAAGGCCCGCGACCGGACCCGCCCGTTGTTGATCGAGGTGCCTCTCGCCTATCATCAGGAAGACAAACCGGCATGCTTGCCGGCGATATCCGGGCGCGAACAAGAGTTGGGGGCATCAGGTGGAGATCGAGCGGATTCTCGGCGTTGAGGTGATTGCACCCGAGGACGGAGACCCGGGGCGAACCCAATACAAATTTTTCTCGCGTTCGACCGGTGCTTCCGTCGCTCTGGCTTCGGATCTGTCCGGACAGCCTGACGGACTCTTCAGCGCGGCGCTGAAGATCGGGATCAAGCGGCCGGACATCTACGATTTCGCCGTCGTCAAGCTGCCCGAACGAGGCCCCGCTGCCGGCGTATTCACGCGAAACAGGTGCGCCAGCCCGGCGGTCCAGATCGACCGGGCGCATTTGGCGGACGGATTTGCCCAGGCACTCGTGGTGATCAGCAAGAACGCCAACGTCTTTACGCCAACCGACCGGCCGGACGCCGAGCAGGTCGTCGCGACGATTGCCGACGCACTGTCGGTTCGACCGGCCGATGTGCTCATTTCGTGCACAGGGGTGATCGGCGTGCCTTTGCCGGTCGAGAAGATCGTCACCGCGGCGAGGTCCGTTCCCGGCCTGCTGGCACCCGGATTGTCGATGCAAGTCGCCGAAGCGATCCTGACCACCGATCGCGGCCCCAAGGTCTGTTCGGCGCGCAGCGGCGAAGTTGCCCTCGCCGGCATGACCAAGGGGGCGGGCATGATCGAGCCCGACATGGCGACCCTGCTGACGTACTTCTTCACCAACCTCGCTGCGCCGCCGGCGCGGCTGCAAGATATGCTCAGCCGGATATGCGAGCGGACCTTCAACAGCATTTCGGTGGACACCGATACCAGCACGAGCGATTCGATCATTTTGTTTTCGACCGGCGAGGTGCCTGCTACGCCGGACCGGCTGGCCGACCTCGAGGCGGCGCTCGCAGCCGGCATGGTAAAGCTTTCGCGCGACGTCGTGTTTCAAGCAGAAGGCGCAACCAAGTTGATCGAAGTGAGCGTGCGGCAAGCAGCCTCGGACCTGCACGCGAGGCAAGTCGCCAAGTTCGTGGTGAATTCGCCTCTGGTAAAGACCGCCGTTTTCGGAGCCGACCCGAACTGGGGCCGAATCGTCATGGCCATCGGCAAGCCGGGTCAGGACTCTCGCGGCCTGCTGGATCCCGCGAAGGTTCGCATCGCATTCGACGGAGACCCCGTTTTCGAGCACGGGCGGATCCGTGAATCCCTCCTTTCCGACATCGCGCAGCGAATAAAGAGGCGAAAAAAGGTGACGGTGACGGTGGACCTTGGCGAGGGCACGGGAGAATGGACCGCCTGGGGGTGCGATCTGAGCTATGACTACGTAAAGACCAACTCGGAATACACCAGTTGAGTCCGGGCGAGGCCCATGGGCGTCGCGAGGAAACGACGCGCGTTGCCGGCGGCAAGCCGCCTCCCTGTCACTTCCCGCTTCTGACCGCAAGGACCAGGGCGACCACGAGGCCCAGCGCGGCAAGGCTGTCGAGACTCGCCGAGTACCCGCCTGTGATCACGCCCCAACCCACGATGAGAGGACTGATGTAAAACCCGAGGAAGTACGCCGCGTTGAAAACCGAGGCCGGCATTCCTCGCTGGCTGGCCTCGTAACGATCCAGTATCCACAGGCTCAGATTCGGATAGGCGACGCTGTAGCCCAGCCCGACGAAAATTCCCGCCGTGACGACCGCAACTGCGTCCTTCACGTTGGCCACGCCCAGATAGCCGATCGCCATCAGCGCCAGGCCGCCGGAGATGAGCATCGAACGCCGCACCCCTTCGACGAAGCGCAGGAGCCAGAAGCGCGCAACGAAGAACGAAATCGTGAAAGCGGCAAAGAAGCTCGCAATCGCAATGCCTTCCGACATCAGGAACGGCGCCATGTAGGCACCGACAAACCCATACAGGATTCCGACGACAAAAATTGCCATGAGCGCCAGCGCGTTCGCTCCGTCGAAAAGAACGCCACGGAGTTTCGGCTGGGCCGCAACGCGAGCCTCGTGTTCCGACGGACGAAGGAGGATGGTCACCAGCACGGCAACGGCGGCGGGCATGGCGCCAAAGATGAAGAACCCGAATAGCCCGAAATATCCAAGATAGAACTCCGCGAGCGCCGGTCCGACGAGGTTGGGCAGCGTGATCATGGCGGCATAGATGCCGAAGAGATACGCTGAACCCTTCAAGGCCAGGGTGGCTCTCGCATAGATCATGGCCGCCGGCATGAATAGCCCAAAGCCGACGCCTTGGACCAGGCGCGATGCCATGCTGGTCCAAAATCCCTCCGCGGTCGCTTCGAGACTCAGATATGCAATGAACATGAGAAACGTGCCGGCACGTACCGTCGTCAAGACGCCCAGACGCGGAACGACGTACCCGGCGACCGCGAGGGCTCCGACCGCGGTCACGCCGTTGGCCGACAGCACCAAGGGGATCTCCGCCCGACCGATCCCCTTGCGCTCCAGAACCACCGCCAGAAGCGCCCCTTGCGATCCCGTGAGAAAGGTGAGGAAGGTGGCGACACAATGGATCAGATAATCGACACGCGCGCGTTCCGATCGGAACTCGCCGCTGTCGGGATGGAGGCGCCCTCGCGCGGGTGGCTCGTTCATTCCTGATCCCCCGGTGCGGCGTTCGTACGTGAGGGCGTCCGGCATCTCGCGAGTGTCTCATCGCCCGCTTGGGCAGGCTGCACGACAAATTTGGCGATGTAACGATTGGCACGGCCCATGCGCTTGGCGGGCGCTTGGAACGTCATGCTCCGCCTCGACAACTTGCCGTGATCCTGGCGCAAGAGCGATCCTGCAGACATAATGTCGACACACATTCGGGTTACAGGTAACTGATATTGATATCGAAGATTGCGCGCGCTTTCGGCCGTTGAGAGCAGCTTGGCCAGCTGCCAAGCCACACGCCGTCTCTGCTTCCCGCTGTCGGTCTCGACGATAGACAATAAGACAGAAGATGGGCATGAGAGAAGCGTCCGACGCGCAAAGCATGGAGACCGCGACCGAGCAAATCGCGCCGGGGAGCGATGTTCTCCCCGAGCTTTCGCCGTTTCAGGAATACTACCTTTCGCCCGACCGGCGGGGCGCTGCCGCCGACAACCTGGTCATGGCATTCCGGCTTGGCGGACGCGTCGACGTCGATGCGCTGGACGACGCCGTTCACCAGCTTGTCGCCCGGCACAGCCTGCTGCGGACGCGGTTCCAGGTCAGTGCGATCAGGCAAGTCCGCGCCCTCACCTGCTCGTCTGCCGCGGCGAGCATCGACGTCGTCGACGAGCCCGGGCTTTCCGCCGGCGAACGCGCCGCCCGCGTGGAACACTGGTTCTACGCCATTGAGGAACGCCTGCTCGACCTGTTCGTCGATGTTCCGTTTGGTTGCACGCGGTTGACCTTCAGTTGCGACGACCACGCCCTGATTCTATCCGTTCATCACGTCTCGGCCGATGGGTGGTCGCTGCGCGTCCTGTTGCGCGACCTGGCGGAGCTGTACAAAGCCGGCGTCGAGAGACGCGTTCCGGCGCTACCGGAATTGACGGTCGATTTTTCCGAATACGCCGCCTGGCACAAAGCGCACCTGCGTGACGGGCAGTTCGCTGCGGCTGTCGCGTATTGGCGCAAGCAGCTCGCTGGAGCGCCGACCGGACTGGCGCTCGCCACGTCCGATATGTCCTCTTCCGATGGATTGGAGAACATCCATTTCGCCATCGACGACGCAACCACTTTGCGGTTGCGGTCGGCCTGCCGGACTCACCGCGTGACGCCGTTCATGGCGCTCGTTGCCGCGTTCCAATTCAGCCTGGCGCACCTCAGCCGCAAGGATGACGTCGCGATCTACACCCTGCTCGCGAACCGCATTTACCCGGGCTCCGAGAATTTGGTCGGCCCGTTCATGAACCCTACCGTCATTCGAAGCAGGGTCGGCCTGGCAGTTACGTTCGGCGACTTGCTGCGCGAGACGCGGGACGTTCTTGTTGCCGGTCTGCATTATCAGGACGTTCCCTATTGGCAGCTCCGCCTGAAAGTTCCGGAGCTCGACAGGATTCACAACGCGCCCCTGCCGCAGGCGGTCTTCAATCTGTCCCAGGGGCCGCTGAGCATGGACCTCGCGCCGCACGTCGCCTGCACGAACATTCGCTTGCCGGGACGGCGGATGAGAACGGGACTGCGGCTCGACGTTGCGGAGGCGGCCGGAGGACTTGCCGGCCACCTGCAGTTCAAGCCCGGCATCTTCGCGCAGGCGACCGTGGCGGCCATAGCGCGGCAGTTGAGGAGGACGCTCGAGGTCGTCGCACGCGACCCGGAAATCGCGCTGTCGCGCCTGGGCGCGCCGTGATCCGTGCGCAGTGTGGCTGGTTGCGTCGATGGCGGGCGGACGAACGTTCGCCACAAGCGGAATGAGACGAAGTGTCGTGACGGAGCGCGCGGCGATGTCGAGCCATCGAGTCCCCTTTACCCCCATCGCGGTCATCGGCATGGCGGGACGATTTCCGGGCGCGAGCAACATCGATCAGTTGTGGTCCAATCTGCAAGGCGGCCGATCGAGCATCTCCTTCTTTTCCGAGGAAGAATTGCTGGCAAGCGGCAGGACGCGTGACGAGGTTGCGGCAGGCAATTTTGTCCGCGCCGGCGCCGTGCTGGAGGATATCGAGGACTTCGATGCCGGGTTCTTCGGATACAACCCGCGTGAGGCCGGCATACTGGACCCGCAACAGCGGATTTTTTTGGAGACGGCTTGGGAAGCCCTTGAAAATGCCGGGCTTGATCCGTCGCAATCGACCGAGGCGGTGGGCGTCTATGCCGGCCAGGCCGGCAACGAGCACATGTGGTTCAATCTCGTCGATAGTCGAAGGCGGTCCGACGCATCGGCCGGCCACCTGGTCGAAGCCTCCAATGACAAGGATTATTTGGCCACCCGTGTGGCTTACAAACTGAATTTGCGTGGTCCCGCCGCCACCGTTCAGACCGCATGCTCCACGTCGCTGGTTGCCGTGCACCTCGCATGCCGGTCTCTCGCCTGCGGCGACACGGACGTCGCGCTCGCGGGCGGCGTTTCCATTCAGGTGCCGCAGCGCAAGGGGTACCGATACGTCGAAGGGGGAATTTTGTCGCCGGACGGCTGCTGCCGTCCGTTCGATGCGGCCGCGCAAGGAACCGTTTTCGGAAATGGTTGCGGCGTTGTCGTGGTGAAGCGCCTGAACGATGCGCTGGCGGATCGCGACCACATCTGGGCGGTCCTGATCGGTTCGGCAATCAACAATGACGGCTCCGACAAGATCGGCTACACCGCCCCCAGCGTGACCGGCCAGCACGACGTCATCGCCAAGGCCCATGCGAGCGCGCAGGTCGATCCGGAAACGATCGGTTACGTCGAGACGCACGGGACCGCGACGCGTCTCGGAGATCCGGTCGAAATTGCCGCTTTGGCCCGCGCTTTCGCCGGGAAGACGTCCAAGACGGGATTTTGCCGCATCGGCTCGATCAAGTCGAATATCGGCCACGTGAACACCGCCGCCGGCGTCGCCGGCCTGATCAAGACGATCTTGGCGCTGTCGAATCGGCAGATACCGGCATCGCTGCACTATCGGACGCCGAATCCGGCAATCGATTTCGATCGCACTCCATTTGTGGTGAATTCGCAATTGACTGATTGGGGTGCGTCCTGGCCACGCAGGGCCGCGGTCAGCGCGTTTGGAATCGGCGGCACGAATGTCCATGTCGTCGTCGAGGAAGCACCCGGCCCGAACGGGTCCGCGCCTCGGCCCGATAGAGGCGTCATAACGCTTTCGGCAAAAAACGAAGGCGCCCTGCAAGCCATGCAGACTCGCCTTCGGGATTTCGTCGAGCAACGCCCCGAGCTTCCTGCGGCACGAATTGCCTATTCGACCAATCTGAACAGACCCGGGTTTGCATGGCGTTGGTCGTGTGCCTTGAAAGGATCCGACGACTTGGTGCAGGCGCTGCGCACGGTTGGCGATCGCGAAAAGAGGGTTCATGTCACCCTTCGCGATCCGCACGTCGTGTTCATGTTTCCCGGACAGGGAACGCGCCACCGGGACATGGGGCGGAATCTATACTGTTCGGAACCGGTTTTTGCCGACGCAATCAATTGCTGCGCCGCGCTGTTCCGGAAGCTGGGGGTGGATCTGTTGCCCCTGCTCGACATGCAGGACGAAGCAGACCCCCGCTATGCCGAGACCCATGACGATACCCGTAACGCCCAAGCCGCGCTGTTTGCCTGTGAGTACGCGCTGTCGAAGCTGTGGATGTCGCTGGGCGTCGCACCCACCGCGTTCATCGGCCTCAGCGTGGGAGAGTTCGTGGCCGCGCACCTGGCCGGAGTCTTTTCGCTCGAGGCGGCCATCTGGCTCGTCGCGCGCCGGGGTGAATTAATGCAGGCCGCTCCCGCGGGCGCAATGACGGCGGTCTTGTCGTGCGAGGAGGAGATTCGTGATTGCATTTCGGACGACGTGTCGTTGGCCGCCGTAAACGGCCCCAATCAGTGCGTGTTGTCCGGAGCAGCCGGCGCGATCGAGAAAACCGAAGCGAAGCTCGCGGCGAGAGGCGTTCTCTGCAGGCGCCTCGCCGTTTCACACGCATTTCACTCGGTATTGATGGCGGACGCCGCTCGGGAGTTCACCAAGGCCGTAGCGGAGGTGCGACGTGAGACGCCGAGAATTCCCTATGTCTCCACCCTCACCGGCGAGTGGATCGCTCCCGACGAAGCGATTTCACCCGAGTATTGGGGCCGCCACTTGCGGAACACGGTCCGCTTCAATGATGCGGTAAACACCGCCCTGCGCGACCGTCACTGCATCTTCCTCGAGGTCGGCCCGGGACAGGTGCTGCAGGGATTGCTGCGGTCCGCCCTGGCCGGGAGGCGCGACTATGCGCTGGTGTCTTCGCTGGCCGGTGCATCGGACGGTGCGGGCAAAGCAGCGGCAGCTCCGGACATGCTCGCCAGCTTCTGGCGGAGCGGCGGCCAGGTCGACTGGGCCCGTTTTCACGGCGGCCGGCATCGGCGCGTGCCGCTTCCTTCCTATCCATTCCAGCGCGAGCCGTGCCCCGCCAGTCACGCGGCGCCGGTCGCCGCAGTTCCGCCCCGGTCCGCGCCGGGGCGCACTGATGGCCGCACCGCCGCGGCTGTTGAAGCCCGCGCTCCGAGCGGCGCAGTCTTGGCGACGGATCTCAGCGGCACAATAGACATGCGGGTCTGCGCGCTGTGGAAGGACTTGCTTGGCTTCGAGCAGATCGAGACAGATGCCGACTTTCTGGAGCTGGGCGGTCACTCGCTCCTTGCGATGCAGCTCGCCGGCAGGGTGCGGCAGGCATTCGGCGTCATGGTTTCCGCCGGCGAGGTCATCAGCAGCACCAACACGATCAATCGCATGGTCGAGCACCTTAAACGGCTGGGGGCAAAATGATCGCGTCTAGACTAGTACAGGTGAGCGAAAGCGAGGGACCCATTTTAGCCTGGCAGCCGATCCGAGCCTTTTCGTCAAACGGCCCCCAGGCCGATGGAGTCAGAACTTTCGCTCGCCTGTACTAGGCAAGTTAACCGGAGTTCAGCCGAGATGGAACGCACGAAGCGAGGCGTCGAGCAAGCTTTGACGTCGTTGTGGTCGCGCGTGCTCGAGCGCAACAATTTCGGCGTCGACGACAATTTCTTCGATGTCGGCGGAACTTCGCTGGGTCTCGTCGAGCTCCATCGCGAGATACGCGACACCGTCTGCGACGGCGTCGAGTTGATCGACATGATGACGTATCCGAGCGTCAAAAAGCTGGCCGAGTTCATAGTCGGTCGCAAAGCCGGCATCTCCCCATCGCCGCAACCGGGCACCCGAACATAGTGCCGCCGCGGCGGTGTAAAGCCGCCACTGGAGAAATGCCTTGGAACAAAACGCGTGGCTGACCCGTCCCGATGGGGCGACGTCTGACCAGCCGGCGGTCTACGACGCTGCTGCGAGAACGTGGTGGCGTCGGCGCGACCTCGCCGCGGCCGCGGACACAGTGTGCGCAAGGCTATCCGGACCGAAGCGCCTGGCCTTCATTTTTGCCCAGAACGACATTGCGACCCTGATTGCGTATCTCGGCTCCCTGCGGGCCGGCTTGGCAGTTGCGCTGCTCGACCGCAATGCCCGGCCTGAAGTCGCGCTGTCCCTTATCGAACGGTACGTTCCGGAGTGGTTGTTGTGCTGTGGCGACGACTCGATCGAATCCATCCCGCCGCCGCAGTACGACCTCGTCGAAAGCGGCGGAACGCATTGCCGCATCATGCAAGTGCGTCGTGCGACCGGATGCGGCATCCATCGGGATCTCGCATTGCTTCTCTCGACTTCAGGCAGCACGGGAACACCCAAGTTCGTGCGGCTGTCGCAACGGAATATCGAAGCCAACGTCAAAGACATCGTTGCGACGCTTGGATTGACTTCGCAAGATTGCGCTATCACGACCTTGCCGTTGCACTATTCATACGGCCTGTCGGTCTTGAATTCACACATTGTTGCCGGAGCAAGGATTGTTTTGACGAACAATGGCATCCTCGACGGCGAATTCTGGTCGACGGTGCGTGAACAGCAGTGCACCTTCTTCGCCGGAGTCCCTCATACGTACGAGCTGCTGGCAATGCTCGGACTCGAGCGCACGGGTGCTGCTTCGCTGAAGACTTTCACGCAGGCGGGAGGAAGGCTCGGCCAGGACCTGATCGAGCGATTTGCCGACGTCGCCGAGAGTCGCCAAGGACGGTTCTTCGTCATGTACGGACAGACGGAAGCGTCGCCCCGCATGACGACGCTGCCTTGGGCCGACATTCGTGGAAAGCTCGGGTCCGTTGGAAGGCCGATGCCGAGCGGTCGAATCGACATCCGGCCACCGGACGATATCTGCGAAAACGGGGTCTGCCTTGGCCCGCATGAAATCGGGGAGGTGTGCTACAGCGGACCGAACGTCATGATGGGATATGCCGAATCGCGCGCGGGCCTCGCCCGGGGAGACGACCTGGGCGGCACTTTGAGGACCGGCGATCTCGGCTATCTGGACAACGACGGCTATCTGTTTCTCACGGGACGCTTGAAACGGATCGCCAAGCTGGCGGGAATACGCGTCAGCCTTGATGAGGTCGAGCAGATGGTGAGCAGCTACTGCGCCGTCGGCTGCATCGAGGCGCATGATGGCCTGCGGGTGTTCGCGGCGGGGGCCGATGACGCAACGCTCGCCCGGCTTGAAACGGATCTGATGGCGCGGTTGAATCTCCACCGGTCGCTGTTGCACGTCGGCGCCGTCGACGTGTTGCCGCTGACGGAGCGCGGCAAGATCGACTACCAGAAACTCGCTTCGCGTGACGCGCGTATGATGCCGCCGCACCGGTAAGCTCCATCACCCCGCAGGCGTGCCACGCTGGTTTTCCGCAAGACATATGGAACGGCGGTTCGTCGGTCTTTGCATGGTGGGCGCGGCTGGGATCGAACCAGCGACCCCTACGATGTCAACGTAGTGCTCTCCCGCTGAGCTACGCGCCCGACCGATCGCAAGGGGAAATCCGTCATATCGGCTCGCCGTCGAGGTGGCAAGCGCGGACCGATTTTTCGGATCGTCATCGCCCGGCTTGACCGGGCGATCCAGCAGCGTCAGTAGCCCGGATGAGCGCAGCGACATCCGGGAACACCGGTCCCGCATTTCGCTTCGCTCATGCGGGCTACGACTTGGTGGTTACCGGAATAGCCGGTGGGCAATGACGGGCAGGATGCCGCCCTACGCCGCCAGCATCTTCTGCACCTCGTTGACGAGGTCGCGCAGGTGGAAGGGCTTGGACAGCACCTTGGCTTCCTTGGGCGCCTGGGAATCCGGGTTGAGCGCCACCGCCGCGAAGCCGGTGATGAACATGATCTTGATGTCGGGGTCGAGCTCGGCGGCGCGTCGGGCGAGCTCGATGCCGTCCATCTCGGGCATCACGATGTCGGTGAGCAGCAGCTCGAACGGCTCCTCGCGCAGGCGGCGGTAGGCGGACAGGCCGTTGTCGTAGTCGATGACCTCATAGCCGGCATTCTGCAGCGCCTTGACGAGGAAACGGCGCATGTCGTTGTCGTCCTCGGCGAGGAGGATTTTCGGCATCGGGTCGGTCATGTCGGTCCCCCGCATTACTCCCATAAGCCCCACGGCCGGTAAATATGGGGTGAACCTCGCCTGACGATCTTGGCAGATCGGCCCGGCGCGTGGACAATGGGAGGGCCGGGCCGCTTCGGGCGCCCCGCCGCGCGAAAGGCTCGCCGGATTGCCATGGCTGATTCTCTGGTTGCCGAGCTCGATCCGCCGTTCGAGGTTCTCGAGCCGGCCGAATGGCGCGGGCCGATCGTGTTCAATTCCCCGCACAGCGGCCGGGTCTATCCGCAGGGCTTCCTGGCCACGGCACGGCTCGATCTTTCCACCTTGCGCCGCTCGGAGGATTCCTTCGTCGACGAGCTGATCGTCGGCACGGTAGCACGCGGCCACCCGGTGATGCGGGCGCATTTCCCGCGCTGCTACGTCGACGTGAACCGCGAACCCTACGAGCTCGATCCGCGCATGTTCGAGGGACGGCTGCCGTCGTTCGCCAACACGCGCTCCATGCGGGTCGCCGGCGGGCTCGGCACGGTGGCGCGGGTGGTCGGCGACTCGCAGGAAATCTACGACCAGCGCATCCCGGTCGAGGACGCGTTGCGGCGGATCGAGAACCTGTACAAGCCCTACCACCGGGCGCTGCGCCGCCTGCTCACGCGCGTCCATCGCGATTTCGGCGCCGCCGTCCTGGTCGACTGCCATTCCATGCCGTCGACCGCCGGCAGCAAGGACGAGCGCCACCGCGCCGACGTCGTGCTGGGCGATCGCTACGGCACAAGCTGCGTCGGCATCGTGTCGGAAACGATCGAGACGACCTTGCGCCGGCTGGGCTACGCGGTCAGCCGCAACAAGCCCTATGCGGGCGGCTTCATCACAGAGCATTACGGCAACCCGGCCGCCGGCGTGCATTCGATCCAGCTCGAGATCAATCGCGCGCTCTACATGGACGAACGCCGCTACGAGCGTGCCGCGACCTTCGCCCGGCTTGCCGCCGACCTCGTCACCCTGGCGGACGCGCTGGCGGCGGTGCCGCTGGAAGAGCTGCGGCCCTATCGGGCGGCGGCGGAGTAAACCCGGCCTGCTAGAATTTGCATAGCAGAGTTGCTTCCTGCGCATTTCTGGGATAGACCCGTCTTCCGGGCTTGAAATCAGCTGCAGTGCAAAAAAAGGGGCCGCTCGCGGGTGCAAGCGGCCCAAGTCTAGGGAGGAAACGCCCAAGGAGGGCGGCGGGAACGCGACAAGTCGCGTTACCGCGCTGCAGCAATATGCCATCGCGCCGCACAAAAGGCAAGGGTCGCTGACGTAATTCTTAACCTTTGGCGGCGGCCGGTTGCCGCAGGCCGTGGGTTGCCGGAAGCCGTGGCCTGGACCGCGCACGCCCCCTCACGGCCCGCACTGCGAACGCGATCCAGCCGCAAAACAAAGCAAACGACCGCAACCGCGCGCGCTTGCCGGCCATCCCGCTCTCCGATACGCCCAAGGCCGGCGCCACCCAACCGGCAGGGCACATGACGGCGATCGATTTCGCGACCTTCGTGGACGAGCTTGCCTCCGTGTCGGGCGAGGCCATCCTGCCGTTCTTCCGCACCGCGCTCAGCGTCGAGAACAAGAGCCGCGGCCACGGATTCGATCCGGTGACGGCGGCGGACCGCGCCGCCGAATCCGCCATGCGCACGCTGATCCGCCGCAGCTTCCCGGCGCACGGGATCATCGGCGAGGAGTTCGGCGACGAGCGCGCCGACGCCGAGTACGTCTGGGTGCTCGACCCGATCGACGGCACCAAATCGTTCATCTCCGGCATGCCGGCCTGGGGCACCTTGATCGGGCTCACGCGCTTGCGCGCGCCGGTGTTCGGCATGATGCACCAGCCGTTCACGCGCGAACGGTTCAGCGGCGACGGCGGCGCCGCGCACTATCGCGGTCCGGCGGGCGATCGCGCGCTGCAGACGCGCCCGTGCGCAACGCTTGCCGACGCGATGCTGTTCACCACCAGCCCGCTGCTGATGACGGCGGCGGATCGGGGCGCGTTCGCGCGGGTCGAGAACGCGGTGCGGCTGTCGCGCTACGGCGGCGATTGCTACGCCTATTGCATGCTGGCTGCGGGCCACGTCGACCTCGTGATCGAGACCGGGCTGCAGCCGCACGACGTCATCCCGCTCATTCCGATCATCACCGGGGCGGGCGGAGTCATCACCACCTGGGACGGCGGCGCGCCGGAAGCCGGCGGGCGCATCGTCGTGGCGGGCGACAAGCGCGTGCACGCGGCCGCCCGCGCGATCCTCACCGGCTGACGCGCGGCCGATGAGCAATCCGGCCGGGCCGATCGCATTCGACGAAGCGTTCCGCCGGCGGCTGCACGACCTGTTCGTGTGGCGCCGCGACGTGCGCCGCTTCCGGCGCGATCCGCTGCCGGCCGGCGCGATCGAGCGGCTGATCGAAACCGCCTGCCTGTCGCCGTCGGTGGGCCTGAGCCAGCCGTGGCGCTTCGTCATCGTCGAGGATGCGGCGCGGCGCGGCGCGGTGATCGAGAACTTCCACGCCTGCAACGGCGAGGCGCTGCGCGGGTACGCGGGCGAGGCCGCGGACCGCTACGCGGCGCTCAAGCTCGCCGGCCTCGAAGAATCGCCCTGCCACGTGGCGGTGTTCGCCGACCGGGCGACCGAGGTCGGCTCCGGGCTCGGCCGGCGCACCATGCCGGAAATGGCCGAGTATTCCGTGGTCGCCGCGGTCTGCACCCTGTGGCTGGCGGCGCGCGCCGAGGGCATCGGCCTCGGCTGGGTGTCGATCCTCGATCCCGCGCGCATCGGGGCAATTCTCGACGTGCCGAAGGATTGGATCTTCATCGGCTATCTGTGCCTCGGCTATCCGCAGCACGAAGACGACCGGCCCGAGCTCGAGCGCGCGCAATGGGAACGGCGCCGGCCGGCCGATGGTTTTGTGCTTCGCAGATGACGGAAGACGGATGACAGATGTCAGATGTCAGATGCCGGATGTCGGATGACAGATCGATATCTCTGACATCCGATCTCTGTCATCTGACATCCGATCTCTGACCTCCGTCATCCGAACAACGGCGACCCCGGCACGAAGGCGTCGAACGCCGCCCAGAACTGCGAACGGAAGCGGTCCCGCTCCATCAGGATTTCGTGGCGCGAGCCGGAGACCACGAGATGGGCGCCCGCGCGCAGCCGCAGCGCGAATTGCCCGATCGCCGGCGTCGACACAAGGTCGTCCATGCCGGCTGCCAGGATCAGCATCGGCTGGCGGATGCTGGTCGGATAGGCCGGCTCGGCAAGCTCCTGCATCGCCCGGAACGCCGCATCGACCCAGCCGACCGTGGGCGACCCGAGGCCAAGCTCCGGCTCGGCCTCGACGATCGCGGTCGTGCGGGCGTAGCGCACCGGATCGGAGGTGACCGGGTTGCCGATGAACGGCCGCGTCGCCACCGCGGTGGCGCCGCCGCCCGGGATGTAGGCGCCGCCCATGCCCAAGTACCGCAAGGTCCGGGCGGTTATTCTTGCGCCGCGCGAGGCGGCACGGCCGGCAAGCGCGACCATCGGGGCGGACAGCACCATGCGGTCGAACCAGCGCCGGCCGCGGTGGGCGGCGCGGATCAAGACGATGGCGCCCATGGAGTGCCCCAGCGCAAAGAGCGGCGGCGGACAATCGGGCAGCGCGACTTCCTTGACGAAGGTCTCCAGGTCCAGGTCGTAGTCGGAAAAGCTGCGCACGTATCCCTTGTTGTGGTCCGCCGCGGCGCGCTCGGACAGGCCCTGGCCGCGCCAGTCGAGAACCGTTACCGCGAAGCCGCGCTCGCGCGCATCATTGACCACCTCGAAATACTTCTCGATGAACTCGGCGCGCCCCGGGAACACGCACAGCGTCCCCTTGCGGCCCGCCGGCGGCTCCCACCGGGCAAAGCGCACATGGACGCCGTCGGGCGTCTTCAGCATGCCGACGGTCGCACCGTCGGGCACCGGATTGGCCGGGATCGAAACCAGATGCATGAGTCGGGGTCCGCCGTGAGCCCGGCTTATAGCAGCCCACGTGACCGCCTCAACGCGCCATAGAGAGGCTCTTGCAGAGCGAGAAACCCCACCTACATTTTGTCTTGCGCAGGCCATGAGGCTGCGCAGAACCGGGGTCCGACCGCAAGGTGGACCGCCGCATGTCGCTCACAGGAGGATATGCCATGCGAACATTCGATCTTGCTCCCCTCTATCGCTCGACCGTCGGTTTCGACCGGCTGTTTTCGCTGCTCGACCAGGCGACCGGGTTCGAGTCGGCGCCGACCTACCCGCCCTACAACATCGAACGCACGGGTGAGAACGCCTACCGCATTACGGTCGCGGTAGCCGGCTTCTCGGAGCCCGAGCTGTCGCTCGAGGTCAAGGAAAACACCCTGACCATCCGGGGCGAGAAGCAGGCCAAGGAGGCCGAGAAGAACGGCGAGGTGCTCTACCAGGGCATCGCGGCGCGCGCCTTCGAGCGCCGCTTCCAGCTCGCCGATCACGTGACGGTCAAGGGCGCGGCCCTGGAGAACGGGCTGCTGCACGTCGACCTCGTGCGTGAGATCCCCGAGGCCATGAAGCCGCGGAGCATTCCGATCGGCAACGGTTCGGCCAAGGTGATCGACGCCAAAAAGGCGGCCTGACCGGCAACCGGCTGTAGACAACAGGTTGGAGCGCCCCGGTTTCCGGGGCGCTTTCTTTTTGTTGGTTATCCGCGTCAGTCGAGCGGCGCGACCGGCGGAATGGCGGGCGACGGGGGCGGCGCGGCAGCCGGGACTTCGGCCGCGGGCGGCGGGGGGGCTGCGGCGGGCGCCGGCGCAGTTGTTGCCGCCTCGGGCGGCGTCGCCGGCACAGGCGTGACCGCCGCGGGCTTTGCCACCGGCTTCGGCCGCGGGATCGGCGGATGCACCGGCGTCAACGCGGCGGCGCGCTCGGGCGGCGGCGGAGTTGGGCGCACCCCCGGGGCCGGCGGATAGGCCCCCAGGGTGCTGGGCGGCGGTCCGCCGTAGTAGGGCGGCATCGCACCCGCGGGCGGCCCGTAGGGCCCGTAGCCGCCGGGCGGCGCCATCGCGATCGGGCGCGAAAACAGAATATCCCCGTAGCGGGCGTCGACCGCGACGCGCACCTGCCGGCCGAGGCGATCGATCGCGCGCACCTGATAGGCCTCGCCGTTGCGCACCGGCGTCGCCTGCGGCACCAGGCCATGGGCCCGCAAGATGCGTCCGATTTCCTGCGGTGGCAGAATCGGACCGAGTCCCGCCATGGGGCCGGCCATCGGCGCCGGTTGCGCCCATGCGGCGCTCGCCGCGAGGCAGATCGCAACCGCACAGGCAGCGGCTTTGTTGGACACGGCTCGGCTCCCTGAAATGTCGCGTCGCCCCTGACGCTGCGTTCTCAGCCTGCGCCGCGTGCAACCATAGCGCCGAATGCGGCGGAGCTTGGGCGGGCGCGGTCACGTTGGAGCTTGATCTTTTCCGAGAAACCGGTCCCCACCCGGGTCAAGCCCGGGGCAGGCTGTTTCGGGATCATGCTCGCGCCAGCGCGGCGAAACGGTCGACCTCGGCCTCGGTGGTGGAGAACGAGGTGACGAGACGGACCACGGTGGCGTCCGGCGGCACGACGAGACCCGCCGGCAAGCTATCGGACGACCACGGGTAGTAGCTTGCCCCGGCGGCCTGGAGGCGCCGGTCAGCGTCCACGCGCAGCGGCACGAACACTTGATTGGCCTCGACCGGCCACACCGGCGTGATCCCGGCGGCAGCCAGGCCTGCGGCCAGCCGATCGGCCATGCGATTGGCGTGACGGGCAAGATCGAGCCACAGGTCGTCCGCCAGATAGGCCTCGATCTGCGCCGCCAGGAAACGGTGCTTGGAGACCAGATGGCCGCCCCGCTTGCGCCGCTCCGGCATGCCGCCTGCCCGCGTCGGGTCGAAGAAAATCACCGCCTCGGCGGCGAGCGCGCCGCCCTTGGTGGCCCCGAACGAGAGCACGTCGACGCCGGCCCTCCAGGTCAGTTCAGCCGGCATTGTATTGGTACGCACCAGCGCATTGGCAAAGCGCGCGCCGTCCATGTGCACGGCAAGGCCGCGCCCGCGGGCCATATCGGCGAGCCGCGCGATCTCGTGCGGCCGGTAGATGGTCCCGGCTTCGGTCGCCTGGGAGAGCGACAGCGCGGACGCGGTGACGTGGTGCGGCCCGCCCCACGGGCCGCGCGCGAGCGCGGCCTCCAGGGTCGCGGGCGCGATCTTGCATCCCTCGCCCGCCAGCCCGATCAACTTGAGGCCGCCACCAAAGAATTCCGCCGCGCCGCACTCGTAGGCCGCGAGATGGCTTTCCGGATGACACAGCACCGCCCCCCACGGCGGCGAGACCTGGGCCAGGGCGAGCGCGTTGGCGGCGGTCCCGGTCGGCAGCAGGAACACCGCGACCTCGTGCTCGAACACCTGGGCGAGACGCTCCTCGACCCGCGCGGTTACGGCATCGCTGCCGTAGCCCAGCGCGTAGCCGTCGTTGGCCCGCGCGATGGCGTCCAGGATCGCGGGCGCGACCCCGGCGGTATTGTCGCTTACAAAGTTCATCCGGCCTCCTTCGGCCAATTCCTACACCAGGATCAAGCCCACGCCCGCAATCCCGTTGCGTTGCGGGAGCGTCCGTGTTCCTCTTGTTGCGCCCCGGTCGCCGGCGGGGAAACAAAGGTGAAGAAATTCGCGGGCGCGCGTGCGCCGACCCTTGTGCTGCGGGGCAAAATTTGGCATGGTCACATAGGACAGTAATACTGTCCCAATTGGGACGGCGCGTCCGCGGACCGGGAACCGGGCAGGCCAGCGCGCGGAGCGGCGCTTCGGAACGCGCGGGCGCTTCCGCGGTTGTCCGGCGGATGCGGCGCCGCAAAGGGCAAACGAGCGGCACGGTAAAAAGCCGCCCATTCACGAGCATGCTGCGAGCTCGCATCGGGGTGCCGGAGGGCGCCGCGGGCGAGACGGGTGCGCGGACCCGCGGTGCGGGCCGGGCCTGGAAGACGAGAGGCTGAGCGAGAGGCAGGTCATGGGCGCGATAGGCGGCTTTGAGCGGGTCGGCGCGGACGCGGGCGTTCCGGTCGCGCGCGGGCTGTTCGACCCGGCGCTGGAAAAGGATTCCTGCGGGGTCGGCTTCGTCGCCGACATCAAGGGCCGCAAGTCGCAGCGCATCGTCCAGGACGGGTTGCAGATCCTGCTCAACCTCGAGCACCGCGGCGCGGTCGGGGCCGACCCGCGCGCCGGCGACGGCGCCGGCATCCTGGTGCAGACGCCGCACCGCTTCTTCAAGCGCAAGGCCGCCGCGCTGGGCATCGCCTTGCCGCCGGCGGGCGACTACGCGGTCGGCTACGTGTTCATGCCGCACGATCCGCAATGGCGCCAGGTGATCATGGACATCTACGCGGACGTCGTGCCGCGCGAGGGCCTGGCTCTGCTCGGCTGGCGCGACGTGCCGACCGACAACGCCTCGCTCGGCTATTCGGTGAAGCCGACCGAACCGTTCCATATGCAGGTGTTCATCGGCCGCGGCCAGGACATCAAGGACGAGGACGATTTCGAGCGGCGGCTCTACATCCTGCGCAAGGCGATCTCCAACATCGTCTATCACAAGCGCGAGCGGAGCCTGTCGGGCTACTACGTGGTGTCGCTGTCCTGCCGCACCATCGTCTACAAGGGCATGTTCCTCGCCGACCAGCTCGGCAAGTACTATCCCGACCTGCACGAGGACGATTTCGAGTCGGCGCTGGCGCTCGTGCATCAGCGTTTCTCGACCAACACGTTCCCGAGCTGGTCGCTGGCGCATCCCTACCGGATGATCTGCCACAACGGCGAGATCAACACGCTGCGCGGCAACCTCAACTGGATGGCGGCGCGCCAGGCGTCGGTCTCCTCCGAGCTGTTCGGCAGCGACATCACCAAGCTGTGGCCGATCTCCTACGAGGGCCAGTCGGACACCGCCTGCTTCGACAACGCGCTCGAGTTCCTGGTGCAGGGCGGCTATTCGCTCGCGCACGCGGCCATGATGCTGATCCCGGAGGCGTGGGCCGGCAACCCGCTGATGGATGAGGAACGCAAGGCGTTCTACGAATACCACGCCGCCCTGATGGAGCCGTGGGACGGCCCGGCCGCCATCGCCTTCACCGACGGCCGCCAGATCGGCGCGACGCTCGACCGCAACGGCCTGCGGCCGGCGCGCTGGTTCGTCACCTCCGACGATCTCGTCATCATGGCGTCGGAAGCCGGCGTGCTGCCGGTCCCGCAGGACAAGATCGTGCGCAAGTGGCGGCTGCAGCCGGGCAAGATGCTGCTGGTCGACCTGGTCGAGGGCCGCATCATCTCCGACGACGAGCTCAAGGCCGATCTCGCGCGCAGGCATCCCTACGGCAAGCGGCTCAAGCGCACCCAGATCGTGCTCGAGGACCTGCCGCCGGTGCAGGCGCGTGAGCGCCGCACCAACGTTTCCCTGCTCGATCGCCAGCAGGCGTTCGGCTACAGCCAGGAAGACCTGCAGATCCTGCTGGAGCCGATGGCGACCACCGGCCAGGAAGCGGTCGGCTCCATGGGCAACGACACGCCGATCTCGGCGCTGTCCGACAAGCCGAAGCTGCTCTACACCTATTTCAAGCAGAACTTCGCGCAGGTCACCAACCCGCCGATCGACTCGATCCGCGAAGAGCTGGTGATGTCGCTCGTCTCCTTCATCGGGCCGCGTCCGAACCTGTTCGACCTCAAGGGCCTCGCGCACAAGAAGCGCCTGGAGGTGCGTCAGCCGATCCTCACCAACGAGGACCTGGAGAAGATCCGCTCCATCGGCCACATGGAGGAGCAGTTCGACACCAAGACGCTCGACGTCACCTATCCGGCCGAGGACGGCGCGCCTGGCATGCGCGACGCGCTCGAGCGCCTGTGCGAGCGCGCCGAGGCCGCCGTGCGCGGCGGCTACAACATCATCATCCTGTCCGACCGCCAGGCGGGGCCCGAGCGGATTCCGATTCCGGCGCTGCTCGCCACCGCCGCCGTGCACCATCACCTGATCCGCCAGGGCCTGCGCACCGCGGTCGGGCTGGTGGTGGAGACCGGCGAGGCGCGCGAGGTGCATCATTTCTGCTGCCTCGCCGGCTACGGCGCCGAGGCGATCAATCCCTATCTGGCGTTCGAGACGCTGATCGCGGTCAAGGACGACCTGCCGGAAAAGATCGACGAGAAGGAAATCATCAAGCGCTACATCAAGTCGGTCGACAAGGGCATCCTCAAGGTGATGTCCAAGATGGGCATCTCGACCTACCAGTCCTACTGCGGCGCGCAGATTTTCGACGCGGTCGGGCTCAAGGGCGATTTCGTCGGGCAGTTCTTCTTCGGCACCGCGACCCGCATCGAGGGCGTCGGCCTCGACGAGATCGCCGAGGAGACGGCGCGGCGCCACCGCGAGGCGTTCGGAGATTCGCCGGTGCTGCGCCACGCGCTCGAGGTGGGCGGCGAATACCTGTTCCGCCTGCGCGGAGAGGCGCACGCCTGGTCGCCCGAGACGGTCGCCCTGCTCCAGCACGCGGTGCGCGGCAATTCCCAGGACAAGTACCGCGCCTTCGCGGCGATCGTGAACGAGCAGGCGGAGAAGTTCCTCACCATCCGCGGCCTGTTCCGCATCAAGCAGGCAGCCGACGAGGGCCGCGCGCCGGTCCCGATCGAGGAGGTGGAGCCGGCCAAGGACATCGTGCGGCGCTTCTCCACCGGCGCCATGTCGTTCGGCTCGATCAGCCGCGAGGCGCACACGACGCTCGCCATCGCCATGAACCGCATCGGCGGCAAGTCCAACACCGGCGAGGGCGGCGAGGAGGCGGACCGCTTCAAGCGGCTGCCGAACGGCGACTCCATGCGCTCGGCGATCAAGCAGGTCGCGTCGGGCCGGTTCGGCGTGACCACCGAATATCTGATCAACTCCGACATGATGCAGATCAAGATGGCGCAGGGCGCCAAGCCCGGCGAAGGCGGCCAGTTGCCGGGCCACAAGGTCGACGCGGTGATCGCCAAGGTGCGCCACTCGACCCCGGGGGTCGGCCTGATCTCGCCGCCGCCGCATCACGACATCTATTCGATCGAGGACCTGGCGCAGCTGATCTTCGACCTCAAGAACGTCAATCCGGCGGGCGACGTGTCGGTCAAGCTCGTGTCCGAGGTCGGGGTCGGCACCGTGGCGGCGGGCGTGTCGAAGGCGCGCGCCGACCATGTGACGATCGCCGGGTTCGAGGGCGGCACCGGCGCCTCCCCGCTCACCTCGATCAAGCACGCCGGCAGCCCGTGGGAGATCGGGCTTGCCGAAACCCACCAGACGCTGGTCGCCAACCGGCTGCGCGGGCGCATCGCCGTGCAGGTCGACGGCGGCCTGCGCACCGGGCGCGACGTCGTCGTCGGCGCCCTGCTCGGCGCCGACGAGTTCGGGTTCTCGACCGCGCCGCTGATCGCCGCCGGCTGCATCATGATGCGGGTGTGCCACCTCAACACCTGCCCGGTCGGCGTCGCCACCCAGGACCCGGTGCTGCGCAAGCGCTTCAAGGGCCTGCCCGAGCACGTCATCAACTATTTCTTCTTCGTCGCCGAAGAGGTGCGCGAGATGATGGCGGCGATGGGCTATCGCACGTTCAACGAAATGGTCGGGCAGATGCAGATGCTCGACAAGGCCGAGCTGGTCGAGCACTGGAAGGCGCGCGGCCTCGACTTCTCGCGCATCTTCGACAAGCCGCCGGCGCCCGAGGGCGTCGCCGTCTTCAAGTGCGAGCCGCAGGATCACATGATCGACCGCATCCTCGACCGCAAGCTGATCGCCGAGGCGCGCGCCGCCATCGATCGCGGCGCGCCGGCCAGGATCACGACCAGCATCAAGAACACCGACCGGACCACCGGCGCGATGCTCTCGGGCGAGATCGCCGGCATCTACGGCCACGCCGGGCTGCCCGACGACACCATCCGGGTCAAGCTCAACGGCACCGCCGGCCAGAGCTTCGGCGCCTGGCTCGCGCGCGGCGTCACCTTCGAGCTCGAAGGGGAAGCCAACGACTACGTCGGCAAGGGCCTGTCGGGCGGACGCATCATCATCTATCCGCCGCGCGAGGCGGGGCTGATCGTGCCCGAGCAATCGATCATCATCGGCAACACGGTGCTGTACGGCGCGATCGAGGGCGAGTGCTATTTCCGCGGCATCGCCGGCGAACGCTTCGCGGTGCGCAACTCCGGCGCGGTCGCCGTCATCGAGGGCGCCGGCGACCACTGCTGCGAATACATGACCGGCGGCGTCGTGGTGGTGCTCGGCTATACCGGCCGCAACTTCGCGGCCGGCATGTCGGGCGGCATCGCCTACGTGCTCGACGAGGACGGCACGTTCGCCAAGCGCTGCAACATGTCGATGGTCGAGCTCAATCCCGTGCTCGACGAGGAGGACATGATCGCGCTCCATTATCATCAGGCCGGCGATCTCGATTCCCACGGCAAGGTCGACGTCATGGCCGACATGAGCCGGTTCGACGCCGAACGCCTGCATCAGCTCGTTGCCAACCACGCGAGCTACACCGGCTCGACGCGGGCGCAGGAGATCCTCGCCAACTGGAGCCAGTATTTGCCCAAGTTCCGCAAGGTGATGCCGGTCGAATATCGCCGCGCGCTCGCCGAGCTCAAGGCGCGCGAAGCCGCCGTGCCGCCGCTCGCCGCCGCCGGGGCCTGAGGGGCGGATGGGCAAGGTCACCGGCTTTCTCGAGATCGATCGGCAGGACCGGCGCTACGCGCCGGCGTCCGACCGCATCCGCCATTTCCGCGAGTTCGTCATCCCGCTCTCCGAGGAAGCGACGCGCAACCAGGCGGCGCGCTGCATGAACTGCGGCATTCCCTATTGTCACAACGGCTGCCCGGTGAACAACCAGATCCCCGACTGGAACGATCTGGTCTATCGCGGCGACTGGCAGACCGCGTGCGTCAATCTGCACTCGACCAACAATTTTCCCGAGTTCACCGGCCGCCTGTGCCCGGCGCCGTGCGAGGCGTCCTGCGTGCTCAACCTCGACGACAACCCGGTGACCATCAAGACGATCGAATGCGCGATCGTCGACCGCGGCTGGAAGGAAGGCTGGATCGTGCCCGAGCCGCCGGCGGCGAAGACCGGCAAGAAGGTCGCGATTGTCGGCTCCGGTCCGGCCGGGCTCGCCGCCGCCCAGCAGCTTGGCCGCGCCGGCCACGACGCGCACGTGTTCGAGCGCCACGCCAAGGCCGGCGGCCTGCTGCAATACGGCATCCCCGACTTCAAGATGGAGAAGCATCACGTCGAGCGGCGCGTCAAGCAGATGGAAGCCGAAGGCGTGGTGTTTCACTACGGCGCGCACGTGGGCGTCAGCATGCCGGTCGAGCGGCTGACCGACGGCTTCGACGCGATCGTGCTGGCCGGCGGCGCCGAGCACTCGCGCGACCTGCCGATCCCGGGACGCGAGCTTTACGGCATCCACTTCGCCATGGATTTCCTGCCGCAGCAGAACCGCCGCGTCGGGCACGAGCCGATCGGCGAGCATCCGCCCATCCTCGCCGGCGGCAAGCACGTGATCGTCATCGGCGGCGGCGACACCGGGTCGGACTGCATCGGCACGGCGATCCGCCAGGGCGCGCTCTCGGTGACCAATCTCGAGCTGCTGCCGCGCCCGCCCGACAAGGAGAACAAGCTCGTCACCTGGCCGAACTGGCCGTTGAAGATGCGCACGTCGTCGAGCCACGAAGAAGGCGCCGAGCGCGATTTCGCGGTGATGACGCAGAAGTTCGGTGGCCACAACGGCCAAGTGAAGACGCTGCACTGCGTGCGTGTCGACGACAAGCTCAAGCCGGTCGCAGGCACCGAGTTCGAGCTCAAGGCTGACCTTGTCCTGCTTGCCATGGGCTTCGTGCACCCGGTGCACGAGGGCATGATCAAGACGCTCGGGCTCGCGCTCGATCCGCGCGGCAACGTCGAGGCGGATACCAAGAGCTACCAGACGTCGCTGCCCAAGGTGTTCACGGCCGGCGACATGCGGCGCGGACAGTCGCTGATCGTGTGGGCGATCCGCGAAGGCCGCCAGGCGGCCTCAGCGGTCGACGCGTTCCTGATGGGATCGACCAAGCTGCCGCGTTAGCGCGGCCGCTCTGCGCCCTGCCCGTCCCTCATCGCCATTTCGTGCGTTCGCGCACGCCGGCGAGCGCCGCGCGCGCTTCGGCGACGACCTTCGGGGTATCGATCGCGGCGAGCTTGCCGCCGCGCTTGAGAATGCGGCCGTCGACCACCACCGTGTCGACGTTCCCGGACTCGGTGCACTCCAGCACCAGGTGCGCCGGGTCGGTGACGACGCCCATGTTCAGCGTCTTGGTGTCGATCATGACGAGGTCGGCGCGTTTGCCCGGCTTCAGCGAGCCGATGATGTCGCCCACACCCATCGAGCGGGCGCCCTCGATCGTGCCGACCTCGAGGGCGCGCCGGGCCGACATCTTGAACTCGCTGCCGGCCTTGGCGTTCTCGACGTCGCGCGCCAGCTTGAGCACGCCGAACAGGTTCGACGAGCCGGTCAGCGCCGCGGTGTCGACCGAGATGCCGACGGGAATTCCCCGCGCCAGCATTTCCGAGAGCTGCGGATAGCCGAAGCCGATGCGCAACTCCGAGCCCGGCGACACGGATACCGCGCTCCCGGATTCCTTGATCATGTCGAGCTCGGCGGCGCTGGCCGCGATGGTGTGAATGAGCTGGACGTCCTTGCCCAGCAAATTCGCCTTGAACAGCGGCTCGATCTGGTTGACCGCCTTGCTGGAGCTTGCCACGTGCACGGTGATCGGCAGGCCGAGCCTGCGCGCGTTGTCGAACTCCGGCTGGTAGATCTCCGGCTTGATCGGCCCGGCGCGGAACTGTCCGCGCCATGCCATGCCGAGGGTCAGCAAATTATCGTTGGACCAGCGCTTCCAATCCTTGGCGAGGCTCTCGATCGGGCCTTGGTCGGCCGACTGGGTGTCCGGCAAGCCCTGCGGCCAACCGCAGGAATGGCGGCCGCGGATGCCGATCTCCGCGAGCGCGCGGATGTCCGCCTCGGCATGGGCCTGCGATCGGACATTGTGACACCAGGAGTGCACGAAGGTCGTGCCGGAATTGATCGCCTCGGCCGTGGACAGCCGCGTGCTCTGGAAGATGTCTTCGGGGGTCATCTGCTGGCCGAACCGCGCCACGGTCGGGAAATAACCGTCCTCCGGCTTGTCGCCGGAGAAGCTCCGGTAGAGCGTGTTCCACATGTGCCAATGGGTATCGACCAGGCCGGGCAGCACGATCGCGCCGTCGCCGTCGATGGAGCTCGCGCCATCCGCCTTGACGTCCGCGCCGACGGCGACGATCTCCCCGTTCCTCACGTGCACGGAGCCGCGGGCGATATCGCCGAGCGCGGGATCCATGGTCAGGACATAGGCATTGCTGATGACGAACTCGCCGCGCGCCGGCAGGCTTGCGCCGCCGTCCCCGCGCGGCGCTTGCGCCATCAGCGGCGAACCCGACAGGGTGCTCGCGGCCAGCGCGGCGGCACCGCGCATGAACGTCCGTCGGTCACAAATATCGCACATGAAGCCCCCAACAACCCGACGGTGCTGCTGCCGCCGCTCGAGCTCAAGCCGGCGCCGACGATCAGTCGCTAATCGATGCTGCGCAGGCCGCGCTGTCGACGTGCGTCGAACGCGCTCAGCGCCAGCCGCCCCATCCCGAAGTGTTGGGCACCGAGCCCGGCGGGCGCGGCTGGTCCTCGCGCGTGAACAGCGACGGCGGCGTGACGCGCATGGCCCGCTTGGGTGCGGCAGCCTTTGGCGCCGGCGCGGTCGGCTTCGCAGCCGCCGGCGCAGGCGCGCTCCCGGCAGCCGGCTCCGGTGTCGGCTCGGTGACGGGCGTCGACGCCGGCAGCGTATCGGGCCGCGGCCAGGCGAAATTGTCGGCCCGGCCGGTGGGCGCGGCGACCGGATCGCCTTTCACCAGCACGCGGTTCGCGACCGGATCGGGGCTGGCCGTGCGCGCCGGGCCGCCCCCGAGCAACGCTTCGGCACCTCCCGTTTGACCGGTCAGGGGCACCACCGGCCCGGCGACCGGCCGCGCCGGCGCAGCGCCCGGGCGGGCGGCGGTCGGCGCCTGGGCGGGCGTCTCCTTCTCCTCCGGCACCGGCATCGCCACCGGCGCGCCGCGCGCCAGCATGACGCGCCTGATCTCGCGCTCGACGTAGTGGGCGAGCTTGCGCGCACCGGCCTTGGTGAAGTGGACGCCGTCGCCGGCGCGCAACCGCCGGGTCTGCCCCTCGAAATCGGGCCCCTGCGGAACGTAGTTGCCGCTCTCGTCGACGAACCCGTCCCAGATGTCCACGTAGATGATGCCGGCCTTCTCGGCGCGGCCGCGATAGAGGTCGTTGAGATAGACCATGTCGGCGGTCGAGCGCGTGCCGCGGATCGCCGGCAGCCCGACCCAGAGCACCGGGACACCCTTGGACTTGAGCGCCGCGATCGTTTCGTCGATGCGCTTGGCGTAAAGATCGGCCCACTTCTCCGAACGGAACGGATGGGTGGCGGAGCCCGACGGTCCGGGCTCGGGCGCGATGATCGCGGGCGGTTCCTCGCCTCCCGCCTCGGCATCGCCGGGCGGGGCCGGCGGCGCTTCGGCCGACGGCGGCGTTTGCGGGGTGCGCGGCTGAGCCGGTTGATTGGCGTGCGCCTGATTGGGCTGCGCCGGCTGGGCGGCGGCGGGTTTCGCGGCCGCACGCTCGCGGATCGACTGGCGGTCGGCAAGCCCGGTCATCATCACGATGAAATCGGGCTTCTCGCCGGCGAGGACTTCGCGCACCGCGGCGACCGCGTCGTAGGCTTCGCGCCCCTCGGTCTTGATCAGCCCGCGATTGGCGCGCGGCTTGCGCGTGACGCCGATTTCCGGGGTTTCGGCGAAGGCGTCTTCGAGGCCGTAACCCAGCCAGTCGGCCATCGAGTCGCCCAGCACCAGGACGTTCGTGGTGGCCGGGGCTTCGCGCTTGTGCGATGGCGGCGCCCGGGAGTAGTCGGCCGGCGCTTCGCGGCGCTGTTCCTGCCACTGCGGCGCCTGCTGCTGCCACGGCCAGCCGTACGAGTTCTGCTGCCGGCGCGGGCGCTGGTCGAAGAAGCCCCATTGCGCGGCGGCCGGCGACGACGCCGCGGCAAGCATCGCGCCGGCGGCGAAGATCTCCACCGCCACCAGCAGGAGCGGGCCGGCAAGCCGCCGCACCATGGCACCCATGCTCCGCATTGCGCTCCCTTGTTGCGCTCCCTTGGGGCCCTCGGGCCAGGCCATGTTCCGTTCGAGAACGGATGAGACCGCCGCCTGTTCCGGCCGGTCCCGGCCCATTCGGGCGAGAATCCTAGCACGGGGAAAGTGTCAAACCCAAGGTCGCGCCGGGCACCGAGCCCGGCCTCAAGGCCCGCGCAGGCGCTCGAGCACGTCCGCGGAGGCGAAACCGTCGGGAATCAGGCCCGCCTTGGCCTGGAAATCGCGCAATGCCGCGCGGGATTTGGCGCCGAACCGGCCGTTGGGTTCGCCCGCGTCGAAGCCGCGCGTGACCAGCCGCTGCTGCAGCTCGTAGACCTCGGCGCGGGTGAGCACCCGCTCGTCGCGCGGCCACGGCTGCACGATCGGGCCGGCGCCGCGCATGCGGTCGGCGAGATGGCCGATCGCCATCGCATAGGCCTCGGCCGGGTTGTACTTCATGATGACGCGGAAATTATTGAGCATCAGGAAGCCGGGGCCGCGCGTGCCGGCCGGGACCAGCAGGTAGGCTCGGTCGGTGGGGCGCGCGAACGGCTGGTTGCCGACGCGGCGCACACCCAGGCGCTCCCACTCGTGCAGCGTGAGCTGGTGCGACCGGTCGGCCAGCAGGTAGTTGAAGCCCTTGGGGATGACGACCTCGTAGCCCCAGGTCTGGCCGGCGACCCAGCCGTCCTTGCGCAGGTTGTTGGCGGTCGACGCGATGATGTCGGGGATGGAATCGACCACGTCGCGGCGGCCGTCGCCGTCGAAGTCGACCGCATAGCGCTTGAACGCGGTCGGCATGAACTGGGTCGGCCCGAAGGCGCCCGCCCACGAGCCCTTGAGGTGGTCGGCGCGCACGTCGCCGTGCTGCAGGATCTCCAGCGTCGCCAGGAACTCGTCGCGGAAATAGGCCTGGCGCCGGCCGATGCAGGCCAGCGTCGCGGTCGAGCGCACGACCGACCGCTCGCCGACGGCGGTGCCGAAGTTCGACTCCACGCCCCAGATCGCGGTGACGATGTGGCGGTCGACCCCATAGGCTTTCTCGACCGCGTCGAACGACGCCTTGTGCGTGGTCAGGATCTCGCGGCCCTTGGCGATGCGCGCGTCGCTCACCAGGGCATCGAGATAGTCCCAGAACGACTTGGTGAACTCCGGCTGGGCGTCGACCAAATCCATGATGCGCAGATCGGGCTCGAGGCCGGCCGTTTGCGCATCGAAGGTCTGGCGCGACACGCCGCGGCGGGCGGCGGCGGGCCACAGACCTTCGAGGCAGTTGCGGAAGTTCGCGGCCGCCGCGCGGATCGCGTCGGCCGTCATCAGCGGATGGCCGGACGAGCCGGACTCGCCGCTCCAGGGAGGAGCGCCGGGCGCGCCGGGCGCGGCGGCGGTCGGAGCCGTCGTGGCGGTGATCCCGCCCGGGGGGCGCGGGAATCGATCGTCCTGGGCGCGCACGAAGGGCGGGGCGGCAAGCAGCAGGATCGACGCAATCGCGGCCGCGCGCGCCATCGGACCGCACCGGCCGATCGATAAGGGAAGCCGTCCGCTCATGCCCGCGTGCCCGCGAAATGGATTTCCGTCCACCGGATGATTGCCCGATAGGGTATCAAGTATGGTTAGCCCCGGCTTAACGCCTCATTAACCGGAGATTGCGACCTGATGTCCCGTTCCATCGTCAGCCGCCGGGTCTCAAGACGCCATCTTTGTGTTGGAACCGCGGCGGGGGATGATCCGTTGCGCCTTGCCTTCCCACCCGGACCCCGCAACCCATGAAAATCCGTAAAGCCGTTTTCCCGGTCGCCGGCCTCGGCACCCGGTTCCTGCCGGCCACCAAGGCCATGCCCAAGGAAATGCTCACGGTCGTCGACCGGCCGCTCATCCAGCACGTGGTCGACGAGGCGCGCGAGGCGGGCATCGAGCATTTCATCTTCGTGACCGGCCGCAACAAGGGCGTCATCGAGGATCATTTCGATCGCCAATTCGAGCTGGAGCTGACCCTCGACGAGCGCGGCAAGCGCGAGGAGCTGGACTTGCTCTCCCAGGACCTGCCGGGTCCCGGCACCACCAGCTTCACCCGGCAGCAATCGCCGCTCGGGCTCGGCCATGCGGTGTGGTGCGCGCGCGAACTGGTGGGGCGCGAGCCGTTCGCCCTCCTGCTGCCCGACGTGCTGGTCCAGGCGCGGCGCGGCTGCCTGGCGCAGATGATCGACGCCTACGGCGAGCTCGGAGAGCGCGGCAACATCATCGCGGTCGAGGAAGTAGCGCCCGAGCGCACGCACATGTACGGCATCGTCGGGGTCGGTGCCGCCAAAGGAAAGGCCTTTGCGATCACCCAGATGGTCGAGAAGCCGCCGCGCGGCAGCGCGCCGTCCAATCTCATCATCACCGGCCGCTACATTCTCCAGCCCGAGATCTTCGACCTGCTGGAGACGCAGGAGCGCGGCACCGGCGGCGAAATCCAGATCACCGACGCCATGATCCGCTTGGCCGAGACCACGCCGTTCTACGGGCTCAAATTCGAGGGGCGGACGTTCGACTGCGGCTCCAAGATCGGATTCCTCGCCGCCAACGTCGCCTATGCGCTGGCGCGCGAGGACATCGCGCCGGCGTTCCGCGCCGAGGTCGAGAGCCTGCTCGGCAAACGCTGACGCCGGCGCGCCCGGCTCATCGTTGCAGGCGCAGGCTGATCAGCCCGATCGTCGCCGCATAATTCGACAGCGGAATGTTGGAGCTCAGCCATTCCTGGCGCAGCTCGCCCTTGAGCCACAGGTCGCGGCTGAGCTTGTAGGTCAGACCGAGCGAGGCGAGATAGCGGTGGTCCTGGCGAAACGAGCCGATGTAGTCGTCGATCCCGTAGCCGAACTTGACGGTGGTGATCAGCCAGCGCCGCAGCGCATGAGAGATTTCGACGCCGTTGTCGTGCCGCAGCACGCCGGATACGTCGGGCACCACGGACTCGTCGACTGTCGTCCGGGCAACGAACTTGATGGTGGTGAGCCCGGTGGCGGCCCATATCAGCGCCGCGTCCAGCAGGGGCGCGCGGATCTCGGGCAGGTTCGGACCCTGGTAGTCGCGCGCGAGATAGCCCACGGAGATCTCGCCGGTGAGCGTCCGGGTGAACTCGAACGCCGTCCCGACCTTCACGGTGGCCCCGGTTGAATCGCGATCCGTGCCGGTGCGGTCGATCTGGAGATCGTGGATGCGGGTGTCGGCGTCCACTTCGGCGAACGGCTTCACGCCCGGTGAGACTTCGTAGCTTCCGCGCAGCTGCGCGCCATATTGCTTGTAGTCGCGGTCGGCGTTGCTCGACATCGTTCCGTCGGTGAGCACCGACTCCCGCCAATCGATGCGATCGAAGGTGCCCTTGAGCAAGATATCGAAACGATTGAAGCGCTGCCCGACCCCGAGCGTCGCGCCGACGTCGGTGTAGATCGGCAGCCGGGCGATATCGGCCGCGACATTCGGGCTGCCGGGATAATCGGTGGCCTGCACGTAGCGGGTTTCGACGTCGATGCGGGTGTCGCGGGTCACGTCGATGCGCCCGTTGGCGCGAGCATCGAGGTTCGGCCGGTCGGCGAACCGCACCTCGGGGTAATAGTTGTAGCTGCCGCGGATGGCGATATCGAGCTGATGGCGCTCCCAGTCGGAACGCGCCAGCAGTTCCGGCGCCAGGGTGAACTGCGACGAGCCGCGCGCGAGGAGCGCTGCGCGCGCCGGATTGGTGTCGTAGCCGGTCGCCATCTCGACCGCGGGACGCCACACGAAGGTGCCGGCCCTGATTCCCACCGGCCCGAACGGATCATCCTCGAGCGCAGGGGGCAGCGGACGGCGCAGCGGGGGCACGACCGGAACGGGCAGCGCGGCGGCAGTTGTCGCCGGCACGGTCGCGGCCGCGTCGGGCGGCGTCACCACGCCGGGCGGCGTGATCGGTACGGGCGGTGTGGCTGGTACGGGCAGCGCGGCGGCAAGCGGCGCCGGCGGCGTTTTGCCCCGGCGCGCGGCGGTGACGGCAGGCGCAATCGGCGGCAACGGCGGCGGTTTCCCCTTGGCGCGCGTTGCCGCGTTGGCTCCGGTCGGCGTTGCGCCCGCAGCGGTTCGGGCCGCGGGCCGCGTCCGCTGCAGCGGGACGTTGGTGGAGTTGAAGCCGGTCCTGCCGGCGCCGGACCCGGCCGGGGTGCCGAATTTCGGAATGACGCCGACCGGCGGCGCCGACCGGCGCGGCCTCGTGGCGCCGGGGCGCGGCACTTCCTGGCCGCTGTCGTCGAAGGTCGGACGCAGTCCGCCCGGCAGCACCGGATCGGTCGTCTGCGCCCAGCCCGACATGCTGCAGACTGCCGCAAGCAGGGCGCCGACCGGTACCGTAAAACGAAATGCGAAATGACGCGACACGTGCGATATCCTGCAGATCGGCGGCACCGCCGGCCTTTGGTTAATGAATGTAAAAGGACTATGGTTAACGCCCGGTTGCGCCGGCCCATTCGCCCACGGCGGCGTTCCATGCTATCTCGGCCGCCCGCCCCCTAAATCATGCGAGAGCGTCGCGATGGCAAAGCCGAAGACATCGACCAGCGGCCCCGCCGCGAGCGAACGCGCCGAGCGCATGCTCGCTTCGGCGTTGCGCACGCTCGAGGCCGAAGCCGGCGGCGTCACGGCGCTCGCTGCCGCCATCCGGGACGGGCTCGGGCGCCCGTTCGCCGCCGCGGTCGAGCTGATCCACGCCGCCAAAGGCCGCCTCATCGTCACCGGCATGGGCAAGTCGGGTCACATCGGCCGCAAGATCGCCGCGACCTTCGCGTCGACCGGCGCGCCCGCCTTCTTCGTGCATCCGGGCGAGGCGAGCCACGGCGACCTCGGCATGATCACCGCCGACGACCTGATCATGGCGCTGTCGTGGTCAGGCGAGACGGTCGAGCTCAAGGACCTGATCGACTATTCGCGCCGGTTCCGCATCGGGCTCATCGGCATAACGGCGGACGGCGACAGCACGCTCGGCAAGGCCGCGGACGTCGCGCTGGTGCTGCCGGAGGCGCGCGAAGCCTGCCCGCACAATCTCGCGCCCACCACCTCGTCGCTGATGCAGCTCGCGCTCGGCGACGCGCTCGCGGTTGCGCTGCTGGAAAGCCGCGGCTTCACCGCGCTCGACTTCCGCGCGCTGCATCCGGGCGGACGGCTCGGCGCCAAGCTCAAGTTCGTCGGCCAGATGATGCGCAGCGGGGCGGACGTTCCGCTCGTCGCGCTCGGCACCCTGATGGCGGACGCGCTGGTCGAAATGTCGAGCAAGGGCGTCGGCTGCGTCGGAATCGTCGACCCGGCCCGGCGCCTCGTCGGCATCATCACCGATGGGGATTTGCGCCGGCACATGCGGCCCGACCTGCTCGATGCCCGCGTGGACGACATCATGACGTCCGGCCCCAAGACGGTGCGACCCGACCAGCTGGTCAGCGAGGCCCTCGAGGTCCTCAACTCGTCGAAGATCACGGCGTTGATGGTGGTCGACGCCGGCAGCCCGGTCGGCATCGTGCATTTCCACGACCTGCTGCACGCCGGGGTGGCGTGATCAGAGGTCGGATGTCGGATCAGATGTCGGATGTCAGATGTCGGATGTCAGAAGGATGAGTAGATCTCTGACCTCTGACATCTGACCATGACCTCTGACCTCTGACCTCTGACATCCGATCTCCGTCATCCGGCATCCGGCGTCTGTTCCACGTACAACGTGGCGCCGTCCGCGCGCGCGATCTTGATGCGGCTGCCGGCGGCGCAATCCGGGCCGGTGACGCGCCAGATGGTGTCGCCGATGCGCACCGTGCCGGCGCCGTCCACGATCGGCTTGTCGAGGGTGAAGACGCGGCCGACGAAGCCCTGCGCCCGGCGGTTGAGGAACGGCTGATCGCTGGCTTCGTTGTCCTGCCTGCGAGGTCGCACGATCTTCCACCACATGACCAGCGAGGCGACCGCCAGGATCGCGAAGCCGACGCCTTGCTCCTGCCAGCTCCAGTCGATCGCAAACGAGATCAACCCGACCAGGATCGCCGAGACGCCGAGCCACAGGATGAAGGTTCCCGGCGCCATGACCTCGACGGCGAGGAGGATGCCGCCGAGGATGATCCAGCTCCACGCGCCGAGCGAAGCGATGAGCGCCATCATGAACCGCTCCTCAGGCCGTCGTCGGGCCGACCGCCGGGCCGCTCGGCCGGCGCGGCGCCGGGCCACGGCCCTCGCCTCCGCCCCCGAAGGTTTCCCGGGCGAGCTCGGCAATGCCGCCGAGCGAGGCCAAGATGCCGGTCGCCTCGACCGGCAGCATCAGGATCTTCTGATTGGGCGACTCGGCGAGCTGGCCCAGCGCCTTGAGGTACTGCTGGGCGACGAAGTAGTTGAGCGCCGAGACGTTGCCGCCGGCGACCGCCAGGCTCACCATCTCGGTCGCCTTGGCCTCGGCCTGGGCGAGACGCTCACGCGCCTCGGCGTCGCGGAACGCGGCCTCGCGCCGGCCCTCCGCCTCGAGGATCTGCGACTGCTTCTGGCCCTCGGCGCGCAGAATCGCCGACTGGCGCTGGCCCTCGGCGGTGAGAATCTCGGCGCGCTTCTCGCGCTCCGCCTTCATCTGCCGGCCCATCGACTGCACCAGGTCGGCGGGCGGTACGATGTCCTTGATCTCGATGCGGTTGACCTTGACGCCCCACGGCGACACGGCGGCGTCGACCACGCGCAGCAGCCGCTCGTTGATCTCGTCGCGGTGCGACAGCATCTGGTCGAGGTCCATCGATCCCATCACCGAGCGGATGTTGGTCATGGTCAGCTTGATGATCGCCTGATCGAGATAGGTGATCTCGTAGCTCGCCTTGGCGGCGTCGAACACCTGATAGAACGCCACCCCGTCGACCGTGACGGTGGCGTTGTCCTTGGAGATCACGTCCTGCTGCGGCACGTCGACCACCTGCTCCATCATGTTCATCTTGCGGCCGACGCGGTCGAAGTAGGGCACGATCAGGTTGAGGCCGGGGGTGAGCGTGCGGGTGTAGCGGCCGAACCGCTCGACCGTCCAATTGTAGCCCTGCGACACCGTCTTCACGCCGGCAAACAGGGTGAGCACGACCAGGAGAACGAGCACGATGACGAATATGTTGTAGCCGAAGAACATGGCGAATCTCCCTCGTGACGAATCGGCATTGTGAAGGCGGCGCGGGCGGGGAGCAACCATAGCTCCCCCGCAAGCGGGGGAGGAGTTCAAAATGTCAGAGCCAGCCACTCAGTTCGCGCAGGGCGAGATGCTCGATCACCGCCATGCCGGCGGCGCTGTCGTTGAGGCAGGGCAGCGCGGCGAAGTTCGCGCCGCCGTTTCGGTGAAAAATCTCGGCGTTCTCGACCGCGATCTCCTCCAGGGTTTCCAGGCAATCGGCCGCGAAGCCCGGCATCGCCACCGCCAGGTTCTTCACCCCGCGTTGCGCGAGGCTGCGCACGGTCTCGTCGGTGTAAGGCTCCAGCCACTCGGCGAAGCCGAAGCGCGACTGGAAGGTCAGCATGCAGCGGCTCGCGTCGAGGCCGAGCCGCTCGCGCACCAGCCGCGCCGTCTTGGCGCAGTGGCAATGGTAGGGATCGCCCTTGATGAGATAATCCTTCGGCACGCCGTGAAACGACGCCAGGATCATGTCGGGCACGAACGGCAGCGCGGCAAGCCCGGCCTTGATCGAGGACGCGACCGCGTCGATATAGACCGGATCGTCATGATAGGGCGGCAGCACGCGGATCGCCGGCTGCCAGCGCATCCGCGCCAGGATCTCGAACGCCTTGTCGCACGCGGTCGCGGTGGTCGCGGCGCAATACTGCGGATAGAGCGGCATGATCAGGATGCGCTCGCACCCCTGCGCCTTGAGCGCATCGAGCCGCGTGGCGATCGACGGATTGCCGTAGCGCATCGCCCAGTCGACGACGATGCGCTTGTCGCGCGCCGCCAGCGTCGCGCCGAGCTTCTCCGCCTGCGCGCGCGTGATGGTCTTGAGCGGGGACTCGTTCCTCTCGCGATTCCAGATGCGGTCGTAGTCGCGGCCTTTGCGCAGCGGCCGCACCGTCAGGATGATCAGGTTGAGGATCAGCCACCACTTGAGCCGGTTCTCCTCGATCACGCGGCGGTCGGACAGGAACTCCTTGAGGTAGCGCCGCATCGACCAGTAGTCGGTGGCGTCGGGGGTGCCGAGGTTGACGAGCAGCACGCCGATGCGCCCCGCCGCCACCGGCGGGTGATCTGGCGGGGCATGCGCGGGCGCGGCAGACGCGGTTCCTGCCTGGTTCATGCGGCCTCGCTTGGAGCATTTTGCGCGACGGCGCAATACCGCGCCCCCGTCGCATGCCGGCACGCGGCCGCCAAAAAAGACCGGGCGGCGCAGTCGCCGCCCGGTTTGGATTTTACGCGCCGCGAGGACTAAGGGCACTGACCGTTGTGGCGCCAGACCGCATTGTCATGCTCGGCGACGCACATGTTCGGATAGGTCTGCGGGGTGTTGCTGAACGGATTGATCGCGCAGACGGGCGCCCAAATGAAGATACAGAACTGACCGCCGATGCACTTGCCCGGATGCAGGATCTTGGCATGGGCGGCGCGGGCGATACAGGCGTTGGCATAGGTCATGCGGACACCTGCCGGGCTCAGCGCGCAAACCGGCCGATAGATCCGCGGACATGCTGCCGCGTCGGCCGGCTGCGGCATCGCGCTGAATGTCAGGGTCGCGCCGGCCAGCGCGACAGCCGTCACAAGCTTCGACCACATCCGTTTCATCCTCTCCTCCCTCGTGAGCGGAGCCGAAAAGCTAGCGCAACCGAAGGAAGGAGGTAAAGATAAAACCCGCCCTCACCCGATCGGCCGCTCGTCGGCGATCACCTTGCCGTCGTTCGGCAAGCTGCCCGGCGCCACGAGCTTCACCCGCCCCTTGAGCTTGGTGGTGGATTGCAGGCTCTCCGCCACCGCGTCCGCGAGGCCGTCGGAGGCGGCGGCGCATTCCGCATGAAGCGTCATCACGTCCTGCTCGGACTCGCGGGTCACCGCCAAGCGCACGCGGCCAAGCTCGGGATGGCGGCGGGCGACTTGCGCCACATGGGCCGGGTGCACGAACATGCCCTTGACCTTGGTGGTCTGGTCGGCGCGGCCCATCCAGCCCTTGATGCGCATGTTGGTGCGCCCGCACGGCGACGCGCCGGCCAGCACGGCGGAGAGGTCGCCGGTCGCCAGGCGGATCATCGGATAGTCGGGATTGAACGAGGTGCCGACGATCTCGCCCACCTCGCCGGCGGCGACCGGATCCCCGGTGCCGGGCCGCACGATCTCGAGGATGACGGTCTCGCTGACGATCATGCCGTCGCGCGCCTGGCTTTCGTAGGCGAGGACGCCGAGATCGGCGGTCGCATAGGTCTGCAGCACCTCGACGCCACGGCCGGACAATTCGTTGCGCAGCGAGGACGGCAGCGCCGCGCCGGACACGAGACCGCGCTTCAACGAGGAGACGTCCTTGCCGGCCTTCAGGGCGGCGTCGAGCAAAATCTTGAGGAAGTCCGGCGTGCCGGCGTAGCCGGACGGCTTGAGATGGGCGATCGCCTCGATCTGCTGCTCGGTGTTGCCGACGCCGGCGGGGATCACCGCGCAGCCGAGCGCCTGGGCGCCGGCGTCCATGATGTGCCCGCCCGGGGTCAGGTGATACGAGAAGGAATTGTGCACGATGTCGCCGAGGCGAAAGCCGGCGGCGTAAAGCGCGCGCGCGGCGCCCCACCCGTCGGTGGCGTAACCCTCAGGCTCGAAGATCGGCCCCGGTGACATGAGCAGGCGCCTGAGCTGGCCGGGCGATTTCAGCGCCAGCCCGCCGAACGGCGGCATCGCCTTCTGCAGGGCCGGCAGGTCGGACTTGCGCAGCACCGGCAGCTTGGCGAGCGCGGCGCGCGAGGTCACGGCCTTGGGATCGACGCCCTTGAGCTGCGCCGCCCAGCCGGGCGCGATCATCGCCCGCGCGATCGCGTCGGGCAGCCGGGCAAACAGCTCCTTCTCGCGCACCGCCGGGGCGCGCGTCTCCAGCGCGTCGTAGAACTGCGGCATCGAACTACTCCCGTTCCAATCCCTCCCCCGCGAAGCGGCGGAGGGTAGGGAGGGGGCGCTTGCAGAAACGCCGAACTAACGAAGAGGCCCCCACCCGGCGCCTTCGGCGCCGACCTCCCCCGCAAGCGGGGGAGGTATGTTACGTCAAACCCTTGCGCCGTCGGGCGCGGTGAACGCCGCGTCGACCACGTTGCCGGTGTTGCGGGTCGCGGCCGGCTCGAACACGATGACCTCGGCCTCCGCGTCGGCGGCGGTGCGATGCTCGACGCCGCGCGGCACCACCACGCCTTCGCCCGGCCCGAGCTCGACGATGCGGTCGCGGAACTCGACGCGAAAGCGCCCCTTCCATACCAGGAAAAACTCGTCCTCGGCGTCGTGATGATGCCACGGGAACGTGCCCTGCACCTTCACGATCTTGATCTCCTGCCCGTTGACCGCGGCCACCACCTTGGGCCGCCAGTGCTCGGCGAACAGCGCGAATTTCTGGTCGAGATTGAACTTGTCGGACATGGGCGCATTACACCCGGCAGCCTGGCGCGGATCAAGCGAGCCAGCGCTTGCGGCGCTTGTAGTTCTTGGCGTTGCGGAACGACTTGCGCTTGCCCTCGGCGATGCCGAGGTAGAACTCCTTGACGTCCTCGTTCTCGCGCAGCGCCGCGGCCTCGCCGTCCATGACGATGCGCCCGTTCTCCAGGATGTAGCCGTAGCGCGCGTATTTGAGCGCCATGTTGGCGTTCTGCTCGGCGAGCAGGAAGGAGACGCCTTCCTTGTCGTTGAGCCGGTGCACGATCTCGAAGATTTCCTCGACGATCTGCGGCGCCAGGCCCATGGAGGGCTCATCGAGCAGGATCATCTTCGGGCGCGACATCAGCGCCCGGCCGATCGCGCACATCTGCTGCTCGCCGCCGGACGTGTAGCCGGCGAGCGCGTTGCGCCGCTCGCGGATGCGCGGGAAGTACGAATAGACCAGATCGAGGTCGCGGCGGATCGCGGCGGCGCCGTCGCGCCGCGTGTAGGCGCCGGTCAGGAGGTTTTCCTCGACCGTGAGGTGCTCGAAGCAGTGGCGGCCCTCCATCACCTGGATGCAGCCGCGCCGCACCAGCTCGTTGGGCGCCCGCGCCTTGACCTCCTCGCCGTCGAACACGATCGAGCCCTTGGTGACCTCGCCGCGCTCGGCGTGCAGCAGGTTGGAGATCGCCTTGAGGGTGGTGCTCTTGCCGGCGCCGTTGGCGCCGAGCAGCGCCACGATGCCGCCGCGCGCAACCTCGAGCGAGACGCCCTTGAGCACCAGGATGACGTGGTCGTAGACGACCTCGACGTTGTTGAGCGTGAGGATGCGGTCGGCCGCGGGGGCGGGGGCGGGCTCGGTACTTAGCTCACTGGCGAGACTCATGCGCGCCCTCCGCAGCTCTCGGACTCCCTCTCCCCGGAGGGGAGAGGGTCGGGGTGAGGGGGTTCCCGGCCCATCGATGGCGCAGGAACCCCCTCACCCGGATCGCTGCGCGATCCGACCTCTCCCCTCCGGGGAGAGGTGAAAGAAAGAGCCCTCTCCCCTACGGGGAGAGGGAGCAGAAGAGAGGGGCGCAGAACCTCACGACGACTTGTCGCAGGGCTCGGTGCGGGTCGGCCACGGCTGGTTCTTCGCCACGTAGTCCTTGGCGGCCTCCTCGAGCAGCGGGCGCACCTTGTCCTTCATGGGCGAGATCCAGTCGGACACCTTCACCCACTTGGCGCCGTCCCATTGCTGCATGTAGGCGCTGTGGTGGCCGTTATGGTCGCTGCACGAAACGCTGCTGATCGGGGCCGCGAAGTCCGGCAGCCCGAGCTCCTTCCAGCGCTCGGCGGAGATCTTGAGCGCCTCGAAGCCGCGCCGCACGTCCTCGCCGTTCACCACCTTCTTGCCGGTGATCCGTTGGGCGTTGCGGATGGCTTCCGCGACCAGCACCGAGTTGTAGACGCCGCGATCGTAGAAGTTCTCGCCCACCCGGTCCTTGGAATCGACCTGGCTTTTGCCCTTGTCGACCACGTATTTCATGATGTCCTGGATGGCCGGATAGCTGGCGCCGAGGCCGTTGAGGTTGAGCGCCAGATAGCCCTTGCCGTCCTGGCCGGCGGGGCGCGCGTCGTCGTCGCCGCCCGACCACCAGATGCCGACGAAATGATCGAGCGGATAGCTGATCTTGGCGGCTTCCTTGATGGCGGTCGGGTTCATGGCGCCCCAGCCCCACATGATCATCCAGGCCGGACGGTCGCGGCGCACGCTCAGCCACAGGCCGGACTGGTTCTGCATCTCGGCCGCCGGCACCGGGTAGAGCTTCACGGTGAAGCCGTAGTCCTTGGCGAACTGCTCGAGCAGCGGGATCGGCTCGCGGCCATAGCCGCCGTCGAAGAAGATGTAGCCGATGGTCTTGCCCTTGAGCTTCTCCAGTCCGCCTTCCTTGCCGCCGATGTACTTGAAGATCATCGACAGGCCGTCCCAATAGGTGGCCGGCGGGTTGAAGATCCACGGGAAGCTGGTGCCGTCGGCCGAGGCCGACAGCCCGTACGCCATGGACAGGATCGGGATCTTGTCGACCGCCGCCTTGGGGATCAGCTGCAGGGTGATGCCGGTCGAGTAGGGATTAACCACGACCGGGTTCTTCGACTTGATCTGCTCGTAGCACTCGACGCCCTTCTTGGTGTCGTAGCCGGTCTCGCATTCCTCGATGATGAGCTTGGCGCCGCCGATGCCGCCGTCGCGCTCGTTGAGCATGGCGAGATAGTCATGCATGCCGTTGGCGATCGGGGTGCCGGAGCCGGCGAACGGCCCGGTCCGGTAGGTCAGCAGCGGAATGTAGATTCCGTCCTCGGCCGCGGCCGTGGTCACGGCGCCGACGCCCACGGTGGCCGTGAGGACGGCGCCGAGGACGAGATGCTTTGCGCGCATCGCGCTTCTCCCTTCGTTTGTGGCCGGCGCGAGCCGGCGTCTCGTTAACCTTCGCCCGGAGCCCGGGCGAGGAACCATCCCGGCCGGACCGGGAATTAGAGCGAGTGTGCACCATCAGTACGGAAACGGCCACACCCTGAGCTTCTGCTTGCCAATCTGCCACAGGCGCGCCAGCCCGTTCGGCTCGACGATCAGAAAGAAGATGATGAGCGCGCCCACGATCATGAATTGCAGGTGCTCGACCGTCGCCGCGTTGATCGGCACCCCGAGGGTGCCGGGCAGCGCGCGCAGCACGATCGGCAGCCCGAGGATCAGCGCCGCGCCGAGGAACGAGCCGAGCAGGCTGCCGAGCCCGCCGATGATCACCATGAACAGGACGAGGAACGATTCGTTGATGTTGAAGCTGTCGGCTTCCGCCGCCCCGAGCCACAGGAACACCAGCATGGCGCCGGCGACGCCGGCGTAGAACGAGGACACCGCGAAGGCGAGGAGCTTGGTGCGGTAGAGCCTGATGCCGATCAGCTCGGCGGCGATGTCCATGTCGCGCACCGCCATCCACATGCGGCCGATGCGGCCGTGCACGAGGTTGGAGGCGACCCAGGTCATCGCGACGACGATGGCGAGCACGATGAGATAGCGCGTCACCGCGGTCGCGTTGGGTCCGGTGATCGGAACGCCGAACAGCGTGCGGGCCGGCACCTCGATGGCGGCCGACACATTGTAATTATAGAGCCACGGCACGCGCACGAAGCACCACGACAGGAAGAACTGCGCGGCAAGCGTCGCCACCGCCAGGTAGAATCCCTTGATGCGCAGCGACGGCAGCCCGAACAGGGCGCCGACCGCCGCCGAGAACACGCCGGACGCGAGGATCGGGACGATGATGTTGACGCCCGGGAAGGCGGTGGCGAGCTTGTAGCAGGCATAGGCGCCGACGCCCATGAAGCCGCCGGTGCCGAGCGACACCAGGCCGGCGTAGCCGGTGAGCAGATTGAGGCCGATCGCCGCCAGCGCGAAGATCAGGATCGGGATCAGCAGCGAGTTGATGACGAACTCCGAGGCGACGAACGGAATGACCACGAAGCCGAACGCCAGGATGACGGCGATGCCGAGCCGGTCCTGCAGCAGCGGAAACACCGCATGGTCGGCCTGGTAGCTCGTCTTGTACTGGCCGACCTCGCGGTAGAGCATGACGAAACGCCCTTATCTCACACGCGCTCGATGATCTTCTCGCCGAACAGGCCCTGCGGCCGGAACAGCAGGAACACCAGCGCGATCATGTAGGCGAGCCAGCTTTCGATGCCGCTGCCGAGCAGCGGTCCCCAGTAGAACTCGCCGAGCTTCTCGCCGACCCCGATGATGACGCCGCCGACGATGGCGCCGGGGATCGAGGTGAAGCCGCCGAGGATGAGCACCGGCAGCGCCTTGAGCGCGATGATCTGCAGCGAGAACTCGACTTGCGAGCGGGCGCCCCACATGATCCCGGTGACGATCGCCACGATCCCGGCGGCGAACCACACGATCACCCAGATCTGCTCGAGCGAGATGCCGACCGAGAGCGCGGCGCGGTGGCTGTCGGCGACCGCGCGCAGGGCGCGGCCGATGCGCGTCTTCTGGAAGAACACCGCCATGGCCGCCACCATGATCGAGGCGATGACCGCCGCCGCGATGTCGATCTTCTGCAGCGACACGAAGCCGCCGAGCATCTTGATGTCGTAGGCGCCGCGCGGCAGGTAGAGCTGGTCGGCGATCATCACCTTCGGCTCGCCGCCGAACACCAGCTCGCCGAAGCCGATGAGGAAATAGGTGAGCCCGAACGTCGCCATGAACAGGATGATGTCGGGCTGGTTGACCAGCGGCCGCAGCACCAGCCGCTCCACCCCCCAGGCGAGCGCCAGCATCACCACGACGGTCAGCCCGAGCGCGACGAAGGCCGGGATGCCGAGCGCGTGCAGGGCGACGAGGCTCATCGCCGCGAACACCACCATGATGCCCTGCGCGAAGTTGAACACGCCCGAGGCCTTGAAGATCAGCACGAAGCCGAGCGCGATCAGCGAATAGAGCACGCCGCCGACCAGCCCCTCCCACAAGGTCTGCACCAGCAGGTCGGGCGCCGTGCCCATCTGCACGAACGGGTCGATGAAGATGTTGTAGAGGAGGTCCAAGAAAAATTCCTCGCGGCTCGCTTTCTTCACCTCTCCCCGGAGGGGAGAGGTCGGATCGCGAAGCGATCCGGGTGAGGGGGTTCCTGCGCCATCGATAGGCCGGGAACCCCCTCACCCCGACCCTCTCCCCTCCGGGGAGAGGGAGCTAGTGCGCCACTCCCAAATACGCGTCGATGACCTTGCTGTCGCGCTTCACCTCGTCGGGCGTTCCGTCGGCGATCTTGCGGCCGTAGTCGAGCACGATGACGCGGTCCGAGAGGTCCATGACCACGCCCATGTCGTGCTCGATCAGCGCGATCGTGGTGCCGTAGTGATTGTTGACGTCGAGGATGAAGCGGGACATGTCCTCCTTTTCCTCCAGGTTCATTCCCGCCATCGGCTCGTCGAGCAGCAGCAGCTCGGGCTCCATGGCGAGCGCGCGGCCGAGCTCGACCCGCTTCTGCAGGCCGTACGGCAGGCGGCCGACCTGGACCTTGCGGATCGCATTGATCTCGAGGAAGTCGATGATCTCCTCGACCCGCCGGCGGTGCTCGACCTCCTCGGTCATCGCCGGGCCGTGCCGCAGCAACTGCCAGAAGAACCCGCGGTGCATCTTCAGGCTGCGCCCGGTCATGATGTTGTCGAGCGCGCTCATGCCCTTGAACAGGGCGACGTTCTGGAACGTGCGGGCGATGCCGCCGCTCGCCGCCTCGTGCGGCCGCATCTTCGCGCGCGTCTCGCCGCGGAAGGTGATGCGGCCGTCCTGCGGCTGGTAGAAGCCGTTGATGACGTTGAGCAGGGACGTCTTGCCGGCGCCGTTCGGCCCGATGATGGCGCGGATCTCGCCCTTGCGGATGTCGAACGACACGTCGGAGATCGCCTTCACGCCGCCGAACGTCAGCGACACGTTCTCGACCGACAGCAGCACCTCGCCGGCCAGCACCTCGCGACCCGACGGGGCTCTCACGCGGGCGCTCCGTCTTCTCCCTCTCCCCGGAGGGGAGAGGGTCGGGGTGAGGGGGTTACCGGATGTCGAAGGTGCAGGAACCCCCTCACCCGGATCGCTTCGCGATCCGACCTCTCCCCTCCGGGGAGAGGTGAAGAGGCGCGACCGCCCATCACGCGGCCTTCTCCAGGGTGGGCGCGGTCGGCTGCACCTTGACGTCGCGGATCTTCAGGCGCGCCGACATGGTGCCCTTGCGGCCGTCCTCGAACGTCACTTCGGTGGAGATCGCCGCCTCGGCGGCGCCGTCGTAGAGCGCCTTGACCAGCGCGCCGTAGCGCTCGCCGATCAGGCCGCGGCGCACCTTCATGGTGCGGGTCAGTTCGCCGTCGTCGGCGTCGAGCTCCTTGTGCAGGATGAGGAAGCGCCGGATCTGCGCGCCCGCCATCGGCCCCTCCTCCACCAGCGAACGGTTCATCTCCTCGATGTGCCGCTCGATCATGTCGTAGACCTGCGGGTTGGCGGCGAGCTCCTGGTAGGAGCCGTAGACCACGTTGTTGCGCTCGGCCCAGCTGCCGACCGCGGTGAGGTCGATGTTGATCATGGCGCAGACGAAGTCGCGCTTGTCGCCGAACGCCACCGCTTCCATGATGTTGGGATAGAACTTGAGTTTGTTCTCGAGGTACTTCGGCGCGAACAGGGTGCCGTCGGCAAGCCGGCCCACGTCCTTGGCGCGGTCGATGATTTTCAGGTGCCCGGTCTTCGGATCGACGAAGCCGGCGTCGCCGGTATGCACCCAGCCGTCCGCGGTCTTGGTCTCGGCGGTCTTCTCCGGGTCCTTGTAGTAGCCGGCGAACACGCCGGGCGAGCGGAACAGCACCTCGCCGTTGTCGGCGATCCTGATCTCGACGTCGTGGTTGGGCTTGCCGACCGTGTCGGCATAATTCTCGCCGTCCGGCTGGGCGGTGATGTAGACCGACGCCTCGGTCTGCCCGTAGAGCTGCTTCAAATTGATGCCGAGCGAGCGGAAGAAGCTGAACATTTCCGGGCCGATCGCCTCGCCGGCCGTGTAGGCGACGCGGATGCGCGACAGGCCGAACCGGTTCTTCAGCGGTCCGTACACCAGGATCTCGCCCAGCGCATAGAGCAGGCGGGCGTGCAGCGGCACCTTCTCGCGGTTGAGGATCTTCTCGCCCCAGCGCCGCGCCAGGCCGATGAAATAATGGAACATGCGGCGCTTGAGCGCGCCCGCGTCCTCCATGCGCACCATGGTGAGCGTGAGCAGATTTTCGTACACGCGGGGCGGCGCGAACGCATAGGTGGTGCCGATCTCGCGGCGGTCCTCGACCACGGTCTCCGCCGTCTCCGGGCAATTGACGCAGAAGCCGGCCACGTACGACTGCGCGTAGGAGAAGATGTGGTCGCCCACCCAGGCGAGCGGCAGATAGGCGATCACCTCTTCCTTCTCGTCGAGCCGGTCGTAGGCGTTGCCGTTCTTCGCGGAGATCAGCACGTTGTCGAAGGTCAGCATCACGCCCTTGGGCCGGCCGGTGGTGCCCGAGGTGTAGAGCATGACGGCGAGGTCGGCGCCTTGGCCGGCGGCGACGGCGCGCTCCCAGCGCTCGCGCCGGCCGTGATCGGCGGCCAGCGCCTGGCGGCCGATCCGCTGCACCTCGTCGATCGACTTGAGCCTGCTGTGGTCGTAGTCGCGCAGGCCGCGCGGCTCGTCGTAGACCATGTGGGCGAGCCGCGGCAGCCGGTCGGCGATCGAGAGCACCTTGTCGACCTGCTCCTGGTCCTCGACGATGGCGATGGTCACCTCGGCATGGTCTATCACGTAGGCCATCTCGTCGGCGACGGAATCCGCGTAGATCGGCACCGGCACGGCGCCGAGCGCCTGGCCGGCGCACATCGCCCAGTACAGCCGCGGCCGGTTGCCGCCGATGACGGCGAACTTGTCGCCGCGCTTGAGCCCGAGCTCGTCGAGGCCGACCGAGAAGGCGCGAACCTCCTCGAGCACCTGCGCCCACGTCCAGGCCTGCCAGATGCCGAGATATTTGTGACGGATGGCCGGCCGCGCGCTGCGCGCCTGCGCGTTGCGGATCAGCAGCTTGGGAAACGTATCCGCCTGGGCGGTGCCATCGATCGCCATGGCGCCGTCTCCTCCCGGTTCAGCGCGGGACCGACCCGCAGCGGCTGCCCTCTGTCGCCGGTTAGCGGCGATCTTGTCGTTGCAATTGCTATGAAATGGACTGGTCGGCAGGTCAAGCCTGACGGCGTCACGAGCCGGTGTGGGCGGCGGCAGTCCACTCGGTCGTCGTTCCGGAAGCCGAGCGAAGCGAGGTTGTCCGGAACCCAGTAATCACCGTCGGTGGATACTGGATTCCGGGCCTAGGCGGCCTTCGGCCGCCGTTCTTTAACTGTTGAAGAACGACGACGCCAAGCGTCGGCTACGCCTTCGGCGCGCCCCGGAATGACGCCCTCGGTTTCGCTATGCGGCAACGCTCCGGGTCGTGGGCGCTTGGCGCGGCGGCATCGGCGGCATGGCCTTGCCGGGCATGACGCCGGTCAGCGGAGCCAGGCTGGTGGAGCCCATCAGGCGCTCGATTGTTGCGCCATTGAGTCCGTGCCGGCCAATCGGCGGCGACCACGGCGCCGCGGGCGCATCGCCGACGCTTGTATTTTCGCTGATATTTCCGAGCGCAGGCTCGCCGGCCGGCGCCGCCGCGGGGCGTTCCGGCGCCATTGATTCCGCATTGTTGTTATCAATGGCCTTGCCGGCCCCGAGCAGGAGCAGCAGCGCCTCCTCGCAGCGGGCAAGCCGCTCGGCGACGTCGATCTCGGCTGCCGCCTTCGAGGCCAGCACGCGGGCGGTGCGCCCGACGAAATCGACCAGGCGCGCGGCCTCGTCGCTCGCGACCTCGCCCGCGCCGAGCGCCCGGTGAATCTCGGTCAGCGCGGTCACGGTGTAATCGGGCGCGTCCGGCGCCGGCAGCTCGACCGCGCAGAGCCGGTGCTTGCCCATGAGGCGGTCGAAGCACAGGCGCATGGCCGCCGGATTGGCGTTCTGGGCGTACGCCATGATCGTGTCGATCACCGCGAAACCATCCTTTTGGAAGGCCTCGTCCAGGTCGCGGGTGAACTTGTTGCGCGAGCCGACCGGCCGCCCGGCCGGATTGCCGCTCTGGCCTTTGACGAAGGGCATGGGATTATCTCCATTGCTATGCGATTGCCGGGGCAGCCCTCAGGCAGCCCTCATCAATTCCATTGGCTGTTACATATACCTAAAGTATGGTCATGTCAATCTATTAGTTGTTGTCCACATTGACTGGAGGAGGCTGGGGCGAAGGGCCCGTGTGCACCCGCTTTTAGCGGGGAAGGTCGCGCATCACAGGCGCTGCACGAATTCCGTGGGCAGGCCGGCGCTCGGTTCCGCGACATCAGCCTTCCGGACAGTATTCTTGATGCTAGCGGCCTTGCTGTTCATGGCTTCTCTCTTCGCAAATTGCTTCGGCCAGAGTCTGCTCGTCGATCAAATCCGTATTTCTTCCGACCCGCCGGAGATCGCGGGCCGATCGTTCCACCGTGGCCTCAAGCACGCCGTCGTCTCTCGCGTGCACGTCGGTTCCGAGCGCGATGGGGCGCTCCGTATGGGTGAATTCGATGGCTCCCCAGGGAGTGTCGAAACGACCGGGAGAGCCCGTGGTCATGCACGTCAAAACCGTCGCGACCTGAGAGATCACGCCTTCCTCGGACAACTTGGACTCCAGGCTCACATACGTGACTTCGCGCGGACGCAGGAAGCGGATGAGTCCCGCCCGCACATCGCTCGGCATGGAGCGGGCATGCGGGTTTACATACACTCCACGCGCGGCTCTGATCAGCACGCCTTGGTCGGCCAGGCGCTTCATCCTGAGCTTGAGGTAATTTGGTTTGGGGTGGCCAAGCAGGGCTGAAAACGTGGCGGGGGTGAAGGCCCACACCCCGCGCCGATCCATCTCATCCAGCTTTTGCATGAGGATGCTGCGTTTCATATCTATTAGTGTAGTTATCTAATAAGATAACTTCAATCATGATTTTGCCAATTACAGGCACTATATTACCATTCGACTTCACCTGCCGCCCTTCCCCCCCAAGGGCTTCGCGCCAGTGTGGACTCATGTTGAAAAATACCCCTTTTCGGGGTATATTCAAGCACGATGCTAGATAAACGCCTCTCCCTCCCAACGTACATGACCGATGTGCTGTCGGCAGGCCGCACCGTCTTCACGCGCGACGAGGCTGTCAGCGCGCTTGGGATAAAGCCGCGCGGATTCCTCAAGGCGGCGGAGCGGCAGCAACACCGGCATGCTCTCCTCAATCTCCGCCATGGGTTTTATGTGGTGGTCCCGCCCCAATATCTTTCGTGGGGCGCACCGCCGCCTGGCTGGTACATCGACGACCTCATGCGGCATGAGGGACATGCCTATTACGTCGGCCTTCTGAAAGCGGCGGAACTGCACGGGGCTACCCATCAAGCCGTGATGGAATTTCAAGTCGTCACGGACAAGCGCCTGCCGAAACTCCGCGCCGGGCGGTCGCTCATCTCCTTTCTCTACCGCAAGGACATGGACCGCATCGCCGACGCCGTGATCGATCGGAAGACGGATACGGGACGCATGCGTGTGTCCTCGCCCGAGCTCACCGCCCTCGACCTGCTGAGATACTCCCACGCCGTCGGCGCGATCGACAGCATTGCGACCGTTCTTGCCGACCTCGGGGCCAAGATCGATTCCGGGCGGCTCGCCAAGCTCGCGCCCGCCTTTGAGCGAACGATCGTCCGGCGGCTCGGCTATCTGCTTGATCGTCTCGAATTCCCCGCGCAGGCCAACGTCCTGCACCATCATCTGCAGCGTTCGAAACCGCTGCCATGGGTGGAACTCGAACCGAGACGCGGCCGCCACGCCGACTTCGCTTCCGAGCCAGTCGAGCGGAATGCGCGATGGCAAGTCATTGTTCGTCATCTGCCGCAGGTCGACGAATGATCCCGGCGATGAACATCGTGGCCTGGAGCCAATCCGTTCCATGGGCAGAGCAAAGACAGGTCGAGCAAGACCTGATCATCAGCCGTGCGCTGGTCGCGCTATTCAGTGACCCGTTCTTGCGCGAGGAGCTACGATTCCGCGGAGGGACCGCGCTGAACAAGCTCTGCTTTCCGAGACCGTTTCGCTATTCGGAAGACATTGATCTCACCAGGACATCCAGCGGGCCGGTCGGACCTGTGCTCGATGCCGTCAGGGGCGTTCTCGAACCATGGCTCGGCCACGCCAATTTCGATCAGAGCCCGGTTGCGCCGAAACTGCGGTTTCGCGTTTCGGCCGAGGATCAGACTTCCCCGGCGCCGATCCGCCTCAAGGTGGAGATCAACACCCGCGAGACGACCGCTTACGACCCACCCCGCGCCATTGCGTTCGCGGTGAACAATCCATGGTTCTCGGGCGCGGCCGAAATCGCGGCATTCTCCGACGAGGAAGTTTTGGCGACCAAGCTGCGCGCACTGTTGCAACGCGACCAGGGCAGAGACCTCATCGACCTGTCCCATGCGAAAGCGGTGCTCAAGGATCTCAACGCCGCGCGCGTGGTCGCTTGCCTCCAACAGTACCTCGCTGCCTCAGGGCAGGCGATCTCGCGCGCTCAGGCCGAACAGCGCATGTTCGCCAAGCTCGCGCGTGCGGGATTCATGGCCGACGTGCGGCCACTCCTCGCCGCAGATGAGGCCGAACGACTTGACGAGGCCGCCGCCAAGGCAGCCTTCCGCGCGGTGTTCTCGGCTTTCATCAAGCGTTTTCCCGGAGCAGCCTGGGCGCGAACCGCCGAGATGGCCGAGCGTTTCGGCGTGCCTGAGCTGGCTACCGAGTAGCGGTGCAGCCGCTCAACCCATCCTGCAGAGAGACCTCTTTCCCTTGCAGCGACCGCGCGGGACCGGCAGCATTGGCCGCAGAGCAACGCGCGGCAGGGGAGACCACCATGGACGTCGGCTTTGTGGGTTTGGGCAGCATGGGCGGGGCGATCGCGCGGCGCATGCTGCTGACGCGCAAGCTGCGCGTGGCCGATCTTCTGCCCGACCGGGTGGCGGCGCTCACGCAAGCCGGCGCCGTGCCGGCGCAGGACCTCACCGCGCTCGCCGCGGCCTGCGACCTCGTCTGCCTCTGCCTGCCGACCTCGACCGAGGTGCGCGAGGCGATCTTCGGCGCCAACGGCCTCGCCGGCGGGCTCAAACCGGGCACGCTCGTCGCCGACATGACGACCGGCGATCCGCTCGCCACCAAGGCGATGGCGGCGGAGCTCAAGGGCCGCGGCATCGACATGATCGATGCGCCGGTCTCCGGCGGTCCGGACGGCGCCGCCGCCGGGACGCTCGCCATCATGGTGGGGGCGCCGGTCGCGCTCTACGAGAAGGTGAAGCCCGTGTTCGAGGGCGTGAGCCCCAACGTCTTTCGCATGGGCGAGGTCGGCGCCGGCCAGACCATGAAGCTCGTCAACAACCTGCTGCTCGCCGGCTGCAAGCTCATGACCTACGAGGTCATGGCGCTCGCGGTCAAAAACGGCCTCGATGCCAAGCTGTGCGCGCAAGTCCTGCAGCAGAGCTCCGGGCGCAATGCCACGACGGAACGCACCCTGCAGGGCACGATCGACGGCGTCTTTCGCGGCACCTTCAGCCTCGGATTGATGTCGAAGGACGTGCGGCTCGCCAATCAGCTCGGCCAGGACACCGCCATCCCGATGCTGCTCGGCCGCCTGGTCCAGGAGCTCCACCAAGTGGCGCTCAACAATCACGGTGCGAACGCGGATTCCAACATCATCATCCGCGATGTCGAGGCGCGCAGCGCGACGCGGATCGCGAAATAGGTCATTGCGGCGGGCTTTCGACTCCCTGAGGTAACGATCAGCGGATGACCAAGCCCGGCCGGGGCGCCGACCAACTCACGGCTGCCAGTCTTTCAGCTCGCCATCCAGGCAAGCATATTCAGCTGGGACCTCGGCCCGGGCGATGAGAGCCATCTCCCCGTCGGTAAAATCGTCGAGCCGCACGACCCGTCGATCACGGCGCTTGAGACGGTCGTATTCTTCGACCGACATCAGCACCAGCCGGTCCCGTCCATTGCGGGTGATGGTCACCGGCTCCGTCAGGGCCCGGTCGGCAACACTCCGGGAATGCTTCTGAAGATCAGCCAAGGATATACGCGTAACATTCATCTTCCGGAACTTCCGTCATATATGGATTATCGGGCCAGCTTAATTCTCTGAAATTGGCGGCTGGCGGCTCGGTGGCCATGCTGGTCAGCATGGGCCGGGTGGCCTCGGCATTGCGGGCGCGGCGGGCGAGCGCCATGCGCTTGCGCAAGCACTGAAAGGACGATGTCCGCTCATGGTATCAGGCCTTCCGTTTCTCAACACCGCGATACGCGTCGCCGCCATTAAAAAACCCTGACGGCCTCGCTCTCAACATCCGCCCGGACATACGGGGAAAGGCCCTCGCGGGTCGAATAGCCGACATCCACGTCCTCTCCGACCGTGTTGCGAATGGCCTCATAGGCATCCATGAATTGGAGGAACCCGAATCTGTCGTCCGCGGCCGGATCGACAAAGACATCGACATCCGAATCTGGCCGCGCGTCGTCGCGCGCATGCGAGCCGAACAGATACAAGGCCGCCACCCCGAGACCCCGCAGGGCGGGCTCGGTCTGTTTCAGCCTGGCGATGACTTCGTCGCGTTGCATGGCGCTATCTTACCTTAAATGAGGTTCCGGATGCCAGAGTCACGCCTTGCTGGCGCGACTTACAAGATGGCGTCGATGCCTTTGCGCTTGATGACATTCAGCAGCGCGAGCGCCGCTCCGTTCGGCTGCTTTGCCCCTCGCTCCAATTGCGAGACATATCCGACCGTGAGGTTGAGATAGCGGGCGAACACCGCCTGGCTCATCTTCGCACGCGCGCGCAACGTTCGAATCTGCGCGGCGGTGAGCGGCGCGACCTTGGGCGCATCGTTCGGACCCAGATGCCGCAGTGTGATCTTGTCGTAGGCCTCGCGGTCGAGAAGCCCCGCCTTGCGCATGCCGGCGGCCGTTTCGAGCAAAGCCTTTGCCAACCGGCTAGGCTTCTTCCTCTTTGTCATAAGTCACCTCCTGTATCAGACCATTCGCAAGCGCGCGGGCAAGGGCCTTTGCGTCGGCCTCAAGCCAGCCCTTGGCGATATCGCGCAGCGTCGCCAGCTCGCCCTCATCTATATTGTCGCGCGCGCTCTTGGCGAAGCCGAACACAAATACCGCCCGCGCCTTCGGGCGATAGGCGATCAGCGCGCGATAGCCGCCCGACCGCCCTTGCCCCGGTCGCGCCACCCTCTGCTTGATGACGCCCCCACCCAGGTTCGCATCGATGAGGTCCCGTTCCGCGCGCCGCACCGCCTCGCCAAGACTCGCATCGGAAATCCGCTCGCCGCGCGCAAATCGGGTGAACCATTTCGTCCTGAATACCCGCACTCCGGCCTCCCCGGCACCATGAACTATAGTACCATGAACCATAGTTTGCAAGGCCGCCCTGATCGGTGTTTTTCCTTTGGAAACGCCATCCGCCATCTTCCAGGGTAACATTTGTGTTACCCTGGAATATGCCTGAAATACGTCTGGCCTCCGACGGCCAGCAGCCGTTTGCCGCGTGGTTTGCGGATTTGGCGGCGATTGCACCAGCCAAGGTCACGCGCGCCATCGTACGACTGGAGCAGGGGGGCGGCGCTGAACAGAGGTAGAGATGGCAAGGACAAAGAGCTTCAAGGGCTTGGTGAAGGATCACGTCAAGGGTGACAAGAAATTTGCTGAAGCCCTTCTGCGCGAAGGCATCGACGCAATGCTCAGCGGCGACCTGGATACCGGGAAAGCAATCATGCGCGATTACATCAAGGCGACCGTCGGCTTCGAAAAACTCGGCGCAGCAACCGGCGCGCCCCCCAAGAGCCTGATCCGCATGTTCGGGCCACGCGGCAACCCGCAGGCCAAGAATCTCTTCCGCGTGATCGGCTACACGTTACGCCGAACTATGGTAACGATATAAAGGCCCTGCAGGCGTTTTCTCAGTTCGGCTTGGGAGATGTTTCTGAAACGATCGACGACTTTCATGTTGCCCGGCCGAAGCTGCAAGACATCACAAGCAAGGCCGACTGGAATTTCCCCTTAAAGCTTCAAGATGCGCACGAACTATTAAAAGTTCTGGACGCTCTTATCGATCTCGGGGATCGGCGCAGCGCCGCTTTGGAGCAGACGGAGGCGTTCCGGGGAATTCAGGGACAAGAAGCCTGGTAAAACGGCTATTAGCGTTTCGAGAACCTTGAGGTCGGCCGCAACCAAAGCTTTACTAGCGGCTTTTATTAAGGGCGCGTTGGGTTTCACGAAGCGCGCTAGCCGGGACAGCGTTTGAGAGCCTCTGCTCTCCAAATCGGGGGGCTAGTCCCCTTAGGCCGTCCGGATCGCAGGGACCTGCGGGCAGTTGCTAAGTGCGTGTGGAAAAACCGCTTTTAGCACGGTAGCGAAGTGCCCTTACTCCGCCGCCTTCATCATCGGCGCCGGGCCGGCGCGGAACTGCTCGAGCAGCGCGGCCTCGTCGGCCTTGGCGGCGGTGAGGTGGCGGGCCTTGACGTGGCCGAAGCCGCGGATCTTCTCCGGGATGTTGGCGAGGCCGACGGCGAGGTGGTGATTGTCGGGCGTCAGGCCACCTAGAATCTCGTCCAGCATGGCCTCGTAGTCGCGCACCAGCGCCCGCTCGGTGCGGCGTTCGACGGTGCGGCCGAACGGATCGAGAGCGGTACCGCGCAGGAATTTCAAGCGCGCAAGCAGCTTGTAGGCCGGCATCATCCACGGGCCGAACGACATTTTCTTCGCCACCCCGGTCACCGGATCCTTCCGCGCCAGCAGCGGCGGCGCCAGGTGGAACTCGAACCGCAGGTCGTCGCCGTCGAAGGCGCTCTTGACCTGGTCGAGGAACGCGCCGTCGGTGAAGAGGCGGGCGACCTCGTACTCGTCCTTGTAGGCCATCAGCTTGAACAGATAGCGGGCGACCGCCTCGGCGAGGCCACTCTTGCCGGGTGCCTTGGCGGCCTCGGCACTTTGAGCCTTGGCGACGAGGTCGCGATAGCGGCCGGCATAGGCCGCGTCCTGGTACTGGGTGAGGAACTCGACCCGCCGCGCGACCGTCTCCTCGAACGACCGTGACAATTGCCGCGCCGCCGACGGCGGGCCGGCGCGCGCGGCGATCAGCGCCTCGACGGCGGCCGGATCGACGGCGGCGCGGCGGCCCCATTGGAACGCCGCCAGGTTCATCGGGACCGCTTCGCCGTTGAGCGCGATCGCCTGCTCGAGCGCCGGCGCGGAGAGCGGCAGGGCTCCGATCTGATAGGCGTAGCCGACCAGGAAAATATTGGCGCCGATCGAGTTGCCGAGCAGGGCGGTGGCGAGCCGGGTGGCGTCGACGAAGCGGCTGTTCTCGCGCCCGGCGGCCGTCATGATGGCGCGCTTGATGCGCTCGGTCGGCAGCGAGAAATCGGCGTTGCGGGTGAAGTCGCCGGGCAGGATCTCGGCGGTGTTGACGATCATGTGGGTGGCGCCGAGCTTGGCGGTCGACAGCACCTTCTTGTTGCCGGCCACCACCATGTCGCCGCCGAGCACCAGGTCGCATTCGCCGGCGGCGATGCGGATGGCGTGGATGTCGTCGGGCTTTTCGGCGATGCGGATGTGGCTGTAGACGGCGCCGCCCTTCTGCGCCAGGCCGGCCATGTCGATGATGCCGACGCCCTTGCCCTCGAGGTGCGCGGCCATGCCGAGCACGCCGCCGATGGTGACGATGCCGGTGCCGCCGACGCCGGTGACGATGATGCCGTAGGTGCGCCCGATCGGCGACAGCGCCGGCTCCGGCAGCGGCCTTAGAGCGGGATGACTTTTCTTCGAATCGTCATCCCGCTCTAAATTATTGCCGGGAGCATGATCTTTTCCGAAAACCGGTACCCACTTTTCGGGATCATGCTCCAGATCGGCCGGCGCCGCGATGCCCTCGCCCTTCTTGAGCTTGGCGCCGTGCACGGTGACGAAGGACGGGCAGAAGCCCTTGATGCAGGAGAAATCCTTGTTGCAGCTCGACTGGTCGATGGTGCGCTTGCGGCCGAACTCGGTCTCGAGCGGCTGCACCGACACGCAGTTCGACTGCACCCCGCAATCGCCGCAGCCCTCGCACACCAGCTCGTTGATGATCACCCGCTTGTCGGGATCGGGGAACTGGCCGCGCTTGCGGCGGCGGCGCTTCTCCGCCGCGCAGGTCTGGTCGTAGATCAGGACGGTGACGCCCGGCACGTCGGCGAGCGCCGCCTGCACCGGCATCAGGTCGTCGCGATGGTGGATGGTGAGGCCGGCCGGCCACTCGACGTCGGCTGGATATTTGTCCGGCTCGTCGGTGACGACGACGACCTTCTTGGCGCCTTCGGCGGCGACCTGGCGGGCGATCTGCGGCACGTTGAGGCCGCCGTCGTTGCGCTGTCCGCCGGTCATGGCGACGGCATCGTTGAACAGGACCTTGTAGGTCATGGTGACGCCGGACGCGACGGCGGCGCGGATCGCCATGTAGCCCGAATGGTTGTAGGTGCCGTCGCCGATGTTCTGGAACACGTGGCCGCGATTGGAGAACGGCGCCTCGCCGATCCAGTTGGCGCCCTCGCCGCCCATGTGGGTGTAGCCGAGCGTCGACCGGTCCATCCACTGCGCCATGTAGTGGCAGCCGATGCCGGCGTAGGCGCGCATGCCTTCGGGAACGACGGTCGAGGAATTGTGCGGGCAGCCGGAGCAGAAGTAGGGCGTGCGCTGGGCGGCGTCCTGCAATTCGGCGACCGCGCTCTGCGCCTGCCTGAGGCGCGCGACGCGGCCGGCGATCTCCTCGTTGTGGCCGCGCTGCAGCAGGCGCTCGCCGACCGCCACCGCGATATCGGTCGGGTCGAGCGCGCCCTTGACCGGGAACAGCCACTCGCCCTTCTCGTCCCGCTTGCCGATGCACACCGGCTGGTTGGCGCTGCCGTAGAGCTCCTCGCGCACCTGCACCTCGATCAGCGAGCGCTTCTCCTCGACCACGACGATGAGGTCGAGGCCGTCGGCGAACGCCATCAGCTCGGCGCGCGCCAGCGGCCACGGGCAGCCGACCTTGAACAGGCGGATGCCGAGCTGGTTGCAGCGGACCTCGTCGAGCCCGAGCTCGTCGAGCGCCTGGCGCACGTCGAGATAGCTCTTGCCGACGGTGATGATGCCGATCTTCGGGTTGCGGCCGCCCGAGATGACGGTGCGGTTGATCTTGTTGGCGCGCACGAACGCCAGCATGGCGTCGCGCTTGTAGTCGTAGAGCCGCGCCTCCTGGCCGAGGATGGTGTCGTGCAGGCGGATGTTGAGGCCGCCCTCGGGCATGGCGAAATCGTCGGGCAGGACGATCTTCACCCGGTCGAGGCTGCCGTCGACCACCGCGGTCGATTCGACCGTCTCGTGCATGCACTTGAGCGCCGCCCAGGTGCCGCAGAACCGCGACATGGCGAAGCCGTACAGGCCGTAGTCGATGATCTCCTGCGCCCCGGCCGGGTTGAGGATCGGGATCATCACGTCGACGAAGTGGTATTCGGACTGGTGCGCGGTGGTGGAGGATTCCGCGGTGTGGTCGTCGCCCATCAGGGCAAGAACGCCGCCGCGCGGCGAGGTGCCGGCGAAATTGGCGTGGCGGAAAACGTCGCCGGTGCGGTCGACGCCGGGGCCCTTGCCGTACCAGACGCCGAACACGCCGTCGTATTTGCCCTCCCCGCGCAGCTCCGCCTGCTGGGTGCCCCACAGGGCGGTCGCCGCCAGGTCCTCGTTGATGCCGGGCTGGAACACGATGTCGTGGCGGTCGAGGAACGGCTTGGCGCGCAGGAACTGCTGGTCGAGGCCGCCGAGCGGCGAGCCGCGGTAGCCGGACACGTAGCCGGCGGTGTTGAGCCCGGCGCGGCGGTCGCGCTCCTTCTGCATCAGGCACAGGCGGATGATCGCCTGGTACCCGGTGACGAACACCTGGGTCTGGCCGAGGTCGTACTTGTCGTCGAGGCTGACGGGTCGCAGCGCCATTTGCGCGGTCTCCACGCACGAGCCGGGCGCTCGCGCGGTGCAACGTAAATAATGCTGACACTTCAAGGCGCAACGGTCAATTTCGTTTTGCCCCGGCGCCTCGACAGGAAGTGTCCGTTGCGCCGTCTATCACGCATTTTGGCGCAACGCAGCACGGCGGGTGTGCGGCGGATGCGCGGTATTCTCGCGCCTGCTAGCCTGCGAATCGAATAATGGCAGCGGCAACACTCTCGGCCGTCATCCTGAGGCGCGAGCCCGCAGGGCGAGCCTCGAAGGATGGAAGCACGCTGTGGCACGGTCACCCGATCTCGGGTTTACCCGAGATCGGGCATTATCAAGTGCAAGCAAGTCGGCTGTCGCCGACTTGCGCGGGCCGTCGCCCTTCGAGGCCGTCGCTGCGCGACGGCACCTCAGGGTGACGGATCATAGATGGGAGGTCGACCAATGGCGGCGTTCGATCCGGTTTCGGCCCTCGCCGGCGGCGCGCTGATCGGGCTCGCGGCCGTGCTGCTGATGCTGCTCAACGGCCGCATCGCCGGGGTCAGCGGCATCCTCGGCGGCGCGCTGGCGCGCGAGGCCGGCAGCGGCTGGCGCGTCGCGTTCCTCGCCGGGCTGATCGCGGCGCCGCTGCTGCTGGGCGCGGTCGGCGATCCGGTGCCGGACCCGCGCATGCCGGCGAGCTGGGCGATCATCATCGCGGCCGGGCTGCTGGTCGGCTTCGGCACGCGGCTCGGCGGCGGCTGCACCTCCGGTCACGGGGTGTGCGGCATGGCGCGGCTGTCGCCGCGCTCGATCGTCGCCACGTGCGTGTTCATGGCGACCGCGATGGTGGTGGTCGCGGTCATGCGCCACGGCCTTGCGCGGGATGCCGCTTCTTCGAATCGTCATCCCGCCCAAGGCCTCGTTTTCTTGGAGCATGATCTTTTCCGAAAACCGGTCCCCACTTTTCGGGATCATGCTCTGGGAGGTTAGTGCCATGCCGGCCATCCTTGCGGCGCTCAGCTGCGGCCTGATCTTCGGCTTCGGCCTCGCGATCTCCGGCATGACCCAGCCCACCAAGGTGCTGGGCTTCCTCGACGTGCTCGGCATCGGCAGCACCTGGGACCCGACGCTCGCCTTCGTGATGGTGGGCGCGCTCGCGGTGGCGGCGCCGGGGTTTGTCTGGGCGCGCCGCCGCGCGCGACCGATCCTGGCGGCGGAAAGCGCGTGGCCGACGAAGGTCGACATCGATCGCCCGTTGATTGCCGGCGCGATTCTCTTCGGCGTCGGCTGGGGCCTCGTCGGCCTGTGCCCCGGCCCGGCAATCGCCAACCTCGCGACGGCCTCGCCGCGCGTCGTCGCGTTCGTCATCGCGATGGGGATCGGGATGCTGGCGCTGGATTATTGGCGCAGGAATGTAGGGCGCATTGGCGGCCGACGGGCCGCGTAATGCGCCGGCTACGGGCGGCGCAATACGCTTCCCCCCGCCTTCGCGGGGGCGAGGCTATTGCGCCCTACGGCCCGGCGCGGCGCCCCGGAATGACGGCGCCGCAATCAAACGATCACACCGCGCCTTCCGGCCGCGGCGGGGCTTGGCGCCGGGAAACGGCGGGTGCATCATGGCGGCCCCTCCAGCAAGGAGCGCTCCCATGCACGACATCGTCATTCGCGGCGGCACCATCGTCGACGGCACCGGGGCTGCGCCCTTCAGCGGGGACGTGGCGATCGCGGGCGGCCGCATCGCCGGCGTGGGCGGCAAGCAGGGCCCGGCCCGGCGCGACATCGACGCCGCCGGCCTGCTGGTGACGCCCGGCTGGGTCGACGTGCACACCCATTACGACGGCCAGGCCATGTGGGATCCGCTGCTCGCGCCCTCGTGCTGGCACGGCGTCACCACGGTGATGTTCGGCAATTGCGGCGTCGGCTTCGCGCCGGTGAAGAAGGAGCATCGCGGCGCGCTGATGGACCTGATGGAGGGCGTCGAGGAGATTCCCAATCCGGTGCTGGCCGCCGGCCTCACCTGGGAGTGGGAGAGCTTTCCCGAGTTCATGGACGCGCTGGAGCGCCGGCCGCGCGCGATCGACATCGCCGCGCAGTCCGCCCACCTGCCGTTGCGCGTCTACGTCATGGGCGACCGCGCCATCCGCCGCGAGCCCGCGACAGCCGACGACATCGCCGAGATGCGCCGGCTGACGATCGAGGCGCAGCGCGCCGGCGCGTTCGGCTTCACCACCTCGCGCACCGATTCGCACAAGACGCCGGACGGGGATCTCGTGCCCTCGCGCGACGCCGACGCCGCCGAGCTGCTGGGCATCGGCTCGGCCCTCGCCGCGACCGGCAGCGGCGCCTTCGGGGTCAACAGCGACTTCGACGACGAAGCCTACGAGTTCGCCTGGATGACCAAGCTCGCCCGCGACAGCGGCCGCCCGCTCTGGTTCCTGCTCACCGACCGCTACCAGGATCCGGCCCGCTGGCGCCGCCTCATCAAGGGCGTGCACGACGCGCGCGCCGCCGGCCTGTCGCTGACCGCGCAGATCGCCGGCCGGCCGATCGGCGTCATGATGGGCATCGGCACCGCGCTCAATCCGTTCACGGTGCGGCCGAGCTACAAGGCGATCGAAGGCCTGCCGATCGCCGAGCAGCGCGCGCGCCTGCGCGATCCGCAGGTGCGGCGGCAAATCCTCGCCGAGGCGCCGTCGCAAGCCGACGTCGACAGGCTCTCCCAGTTCCGCCAGGCGGTGGTCGACCGCTGGGACGTGTTCTTCCCGATGGGCAATCCGCCCGACTACGAGCCGGCGCCGGAGAAGAGCATCGCAGCCATCGCGGCGCGCACCGGGCGGCCGCCCGACGAGGTGGCCTACGACTACATCACCGCGGCGGACGCCCAATACCTGTGGTTCCCGGTGGTCAACTACGTGTCGGGCGATCACGAGCCGATCCGCGAAATGCTCGACGACCCGGCCTGCCTGCTGGGCCTGAGCGACGGCGGCGCCCACTGCACGTCGGTGGTCGACGCCGGCCTGCCGACCTTCATGCTCACCCATTGGAGCCGCGACCGCAGCCGCGGGCCGAAACTGCCGCTGGAAAGCATGATCAAGCGCCAGACCAGCGAGACCGCGGATTTCTTCGGCCTCGCCGACCGCGGCCGGCTGGCGCCGGGCCTGCGCGCCGACGTCAACCTGATCGACTACGAGCGCCTGCAGGTGCAGAAGCCCGAGCTGGTGCACGACATGCCGGCCGGCGGCCGGCGCTTCGTGCAAAAGGTCGACGGCTATGAGGCGACGATCGTCGCCGGCATGCCGCTGTTCGAGCGCGGCGCGCACACCGGCGCGCTGCCCGGCCGCCTCATCCGCGCCGGCCGCGACGCCCAGATCCTGCACGCGGCGGAGTAAGTTCGGCGCGTGGCGCGACGCCCGGCGGCAGCTGGCGCGTCGCGTTCCTGGCCGGACTGGTGACGGCGACGCGGCTACTTGGGCGCGGTCGACCTGCCCTCGCATGCACAAGGATGAGCCATTCAGGCTTTGGCCCATCAAGTGTCGCCCCCGCGAAGCTGCAAGTAACGTCCCAAGCCTAAGGAGCCTCGGGTAGCCTGACAAAGCGCTTCAAATCCTGGGCTTGGCAGATTGCCGCAAAACGAATGCCAACGTTGTTACAATAACGTTTCTCATTAGGGCACCAAGAACCAGCACCGCGGTGCAGAGCAACAACTTTCCAATCTTCATCAAATACTGGCGCGCCGCTCGATCCGGGCATGGTGCTTGTCTCGTAAAAAATTCTATAATCATCCTGCTGAGAACGAATTCCTCCAAGAAGCGATATCTGTTTGTACGCACCATCTGGATGCTGGATTACAGACACCAACGCCCCGTTGTCGATCTCTGGACGTTCGCGAATGGTCAAGCTTCCCCATTGTTGCAAGTTCCTTTCGGACCCCATTAACGACACGATAGTACAATCGAGAGCAACGCTAGTAGCGAACACACGATCCGGGTCTAAGTAAATGTTGATCGTTTCCAATGCGCGATCATGTTGGTCTTGTTGGAAATTGAATACTGCGACGGTTTCCCCTAAAACGTTCCCGTGGCTAAATTGTCCCGTGTCATAGGAGTACCAAAATAGATTTTTGTCCCGCATGCCAATAAGGCCATCAATCTTATGCTCGCCTTGGAAGGCCGCGGGCACCGTCTCGAATCGTGCAAGCGGTGCAAGGGTGAGATCATTTACCAAGTTCCTGTTTGACGCCTCTTGTCTAACGAGGAATTTCAAGACGACCGCTTGGCTCGGGTCAATCACTGCAATGATTCTGGTTTCAAGTACCCCTCCAAAAATATAGGGTGGGGCCAACAACATTGCGCAGTACACCGCCACTGCAGCGAATGAAGGCTCATGGTCGAATGTTCTCAGATGCGGCCATTTAATTGGTTGTGACACCAAATAGAGCCACCGTGCCGTCGCAAACCCGCTGATCATTATGAATGTGAAAACGATGGGTTCGACGCGCGGAATGTATGTCGGACGAACGGGATAGACCAACGCCGTAACCGTGGCGATGGCTGCAAGGGCTACGAAGTAAGTTACCACAACGATGCTCTGCAGCAACCAGAGGGTCGGACTATTTCGGCGCAGATTATCTGTGCGGGCTGCGAGGTAACTGGTTTGCATGGACACGTCCGCTCCTTTGTGGATTACGGACCGCTAAGCTCGCAGGGTCGCAAGGCCGGTATCCATTTCGACCCTGCTAGAGCGCGTTATATCTCGTATGTATGTGCATGGCAAATTGCCCTCGTGTGCGCAACGCGCGATGTCGTAGATCCGATGAATGCCGCCTCACAGCGCGTTAAGGAGGTTGTACGAGCGGTTGAGAATGGTTCGTTGCAACAGGCACTCGACGATCTGATAGATTTCGTGGACGAGCACAGCTCCATCATCCCACGAGCCAAGCGGATTTCCTCTAGTGCGATTAGATCTTCGCTTGCATACCATCAGCAAGACGTCCTTCGAGGCACTTTAACGTATGAGCAGATTACTATTGCCAGAAGCCGTATCGTGGAATCGATACTTCATCTTTGTGATCAGCTACTCGGAATATTCGACGACGATACATCCGGCCACGATAATACAAACGCTGTCTCGATCCCTGTAAGCCAGGTTGCACACGTGCATCGTTGTGCTTCCACCTGGTACGACTATCGAAGTACCAAGCAAGTAACCACTGGTCTGAAACGTGTTTAGCGTGAATCAGGCCGAGGGAGCAACTAATTAAGGGAACGTGATCTAAGGTCTGAGCGCCTCGGCGGACTTCGAGGCGGGATGGAGAAATGTCTATGGGCTTCCCCCCTCGCGCCCGCAAGAGTCCGCCCTCCGGGTTTTGGCTCCCCAAGGGTTCCGGCAAAAAGCCGCAAGCGACTTCGCACCCCCTGCGCTCGTTAGCCCCCGTCTCGCCAACAGGCGGGGTTCAGGCTCGGGATCTGCGCTGAACCCACTGCCTCAAGGGGGAATTCGATCTTTGAGCGATTGCCGCCGTATCCGCCACTGTTGGGGGTCACTTTCGTACTCGAAGATTCTACCGCGAAATCAGAATGTTACAGTGACATCCGCCGACCCAAAATCAGCAAAAGTCACCCCCGCAACCCCACCAGCTGGCCGCCGTCGACCACGATGGTGGCGCCGGCGATGTAGCGGCCGGCGTCGGAGGCGAGCAGCAGCAGGGCGCCGTCGAGATCCTGCGCCTCGCCGAAGCGGCCGGCCGGGATGTCGCGCGTCATCTTGGCGCCCTCGGGGCTGGTGAGAAACTCGCGGTTGAGCTCGGTGACGATGAAGCCGGGCGCGATGGCGTTGACCCGCACGCCCTTGAAGGTGAGCTCGCTGGCGAGCGCCTTGGTCATCTGGATCACGCCGGCCTTGGCGGTGGCATAGGCGACGACGCCCTTGTGCACGGCGAGCCCGAGGATCGAGGCGATGTTGACGATGGCGCCGCGCTTGCCGGCCGCGAGCATGCGGCGCGCCGCCTCCTGGGCGCAGTAGAACACCGCGTCGAGGTTGGTGCCGACGACGCGCCGCCACTCGGCCTCGGGCAGCTCGACGGCGCGGCCGCCGTGCGCCACGCCGGCGTTGTTGACCAGGATGGTGACGGTGCCGAACGCCTGCTCGGCCGCATCGAACGCGCGGGCGATCGCGGCGCGGTCGAGCACGTCGGCCTCGAGCGCCACCGCGCGGCCGCCGGCGCACTCGATCTCCGCCTTGACGGCGGCGAGGCGCTCGGCGCGGCGCGCCACCAGCGCCACCGCGGCGCCGTTGCCGGCCAGCACCTGGGCAAAGCGCACGCCGAGCCCGCTCGACGCGCCGGTAACGAGCGCGACCTGGCCGGTGAGATCGAACAGCTCGGCGGATTTCATTGGTTCGAATCCTCAAGAAACGTAGCCCGCATGAGCGCAGCGATATGCGGGATTCCCGGATGTCGCCCCCCGCCTTCGCGGGGGGCATCCGGGCTACGGCGACCTACCTTCCATAAAGCGCATGCGGCAGGGCGGTCGCAAGGCCCGGCACGAACCACAGCACCAGCAGGCAGGCGAGCTGGATCGCCACGAACGGAATGATGCCGACGTAGATGTGCCGGGTGGTGAGGCCGGGGGGCGCGACGCCGCGCAGGTAGAACAGGGTCGGGCCGAGCGGCGGATGCATGAACGAGGTCTGCAGGTTCACCGCCATCATGATGCCGAGCCACACCGGGTCGACGCCCTCCATGCGCAGCAGCACCGGCGCCACGATGGGCACCACCACGAACACGATCTCGAACACGTCCATCACGAAGCCGAGCAGGAACATCGCGATCATGACGGCGATGACGGCGCCGGCGGTGCCCCCCGGCAGGTCGGCGAGCGCGCGGTGCACCATCTCGTCGCCGCCGAGCCCGCGGAACACAAGGCTGAACAGGGTGGCGCCGATGAGGATAAGAAAGATCATGCTGGTGATGTGAGTGGTCTTCGCGGTCACGGCGGCGAGGATGCCGTGCCGCCAGACGAGCCGCACCGCCACCAGCGCGCCGAACGCGATTGCGGCGATGAGCACGAGTGCGAGCGCGAGGCCGATACGGTCGCCGATACCGGCGGCGGCGCGGTTGAGCCGCACGTCGGCGAGGCCGTGCAGGACAAGGACCGCGACGATCGCCACGATGGCCGCGATCACCGGGCGGGAGCGGGCGGGGTCGATCTTGCGGGCGGTGAGCGCGAGCGCCCCGAAGGCGCCGACCGCGGCCGACTCGGTCGGCGTCGCGAGGCCGGCGAGGATCGAGCCGAGCACCGCCACGATCAGCAGCACCGGCGCGACCATGGCCTCGCCGACCCGGCGCACGAGGGCGAGGCCGCGCGGCGCGCCGGGCTCGGGCGGGATGGCGGGCGAGGTCGCCGGCCGCAGCACCGCCATCGCGACCAGATAAAGAATGTAGAGCGCCACCAGGGTGAGCGCCGGCACGATGGCGCCGGCGAACAGGTCGCCGACCGAGATCGAGCTCGGGGCAAATATGCCGCTCGCGAGCTGCGCGGTCTGGTAGGCGTTGTTGAGCTGGTCGCCGAGCACGACCAGCACGGTCGCGGGCGGCATGATCTGCGCCAGCGTCGAGGTGGCCGCCACGGTGCCGGCGGCAAGCCGCGGATCGTAGCCGTGGCGCAGCATGGTCGGCAGGGTGATCAGCCCCATGGTGACCGTGGTGGCGCCGACCACGCCCTTGGCGGCGGCGAGCAGCGCGCCGACGATCGCGACCGAGATGCCGAGGCCGCCGCGCCAGGTGCCGAACAGGCGCCCCATGGTCTCCAGCAATTCCTCGGCGATGCGCGAGCGCTCCAGCATCACGCCCATGAACACGAACAGCGGGATCGCCAGCAGCACCTCGTTGGTCATCACGCCGAAGATGCGCTGCGGCAGCGCGCCGAGCAGGCCGACGTCGAGGACGCCGGCAAAATGTCCGAACGCCGCGAACGCGAGCGACACGCCGGCGAGCGTCAGCGCCACCGGATAGCCGGCCATCAGCAGGCCGCACACCGCCGCCACCATCAGAACGGCGAGCACCTCGGCAAAGCCCATCGCCGCCTCAGCGCGCGGGCGCGGCGGCGGCCCCGCCGGCGAGGACGAGGGCGGTGCGGATCGCCTGGGCGAGGCCCTGCAGGCCGATGAGCGCCGCGAACAGCGGGATCAGCGTCTTGAGCAGGAACACCGCGGGCAGCCCGCTGGTCTCGCGCGAGCCTTCGAGGATCGCCCACGAGCGCGCCACGTAGGGCACGGACAGGACCAGCAGGACCAGCGCGAAGGGAAGGAGAAACACCAGCGCGCCGAGCAGGTCGACCAATGCTTTGGTGCGCGCCGACGCGTCGGCATAGAAAATATCGACGCGCACGTGCCCGTCGGTCGAGAGCGTCCACGCCGCCGCCAGCATGAACACGGCCGCGTGCGCATAGGGGATCGATTCCTGCAGCCACACCGAGCCGACGCCGAGCACGTAGCGCATCATCACGACGGCGAACTCGGCGAACAGCATGAACACCAGGCCCCACGCCACCGTGCGCCCGACCACGCCGCTCAGGCGGTCGATGCGTTCCGCCAGCCGGTCGAGGCGCGGGGGTGACATCGCTGGCAATTTATACGCTTTCCCGCTAATTGGCTCGGGGACGTCATTCCGGGGCGCCGCGAAGCGGCGAGCCCGGAATCCAGGAACACCGACACAGCAAGTCTTGAACGACCTGTGTTCCTGGATTCCGGACAGCCTCGCTTCGCTCGGCTTCCGGAATGACGGGCGGAGTTGGGGGTTCAACCGTGACCGGCAAGAGCAGCACCGAGACGGCGGCGCGCCAGGCGGAAGGCGCGGTCCCCGGCATCCCGCGCGACGACGGCGGGCCGGTGTTCCGCGAGCCGTGGGAAGCGCAGGCCTTTGCGATTGCCGTCGCGCTCAACGCGCGCGGCCTGTTCACCTGGAGCGAGTGGGCGGCGGCGCTCGCCGCGGAGATCGCGCGCGCGCAGGCGGCGGGCGACCCGGACCTCGGCACGACCTACTACCGGCACTGGCTCGCCGCGCTCGAACGCCTGGTGGCGCAGAAAGGCGTCGCCAGCGCGGACGTGCTCGGGCGCTACCGCGACGCCTGGGACCACGCCGCCGACCGCACGCCGCACGGCGCCCCGATCGAATTGCGGGAAGAGGATTTTCAGGCGTAGCCGCATCGGCCGCGCAACCTCGGCGTGGCCGTCAATGCCGATGCCACGACACATCGTCTATAAAGTTCTGCACACATGCCGGCGCGATCGACCGGCCGACGTATTCCGTCCACCGCGGCGCCCCGCCATACTCGCCGCCAAGCTGGTGACGATTCCCCGCGATGACGAGCCTGGTGACCGCACTCAAACGCTCGGGTCGCCGCCTGATGGCGGCGGCCCGCGCGCGCATGGCGGCAAAACCCTTGCACGTGTGTTACGCGCTGGCCATGGACGGCGACCCGATCTATGCCGACATGATCACGATTTCGGCGCTGTGCGTGCGGCGAATTTATCCCACCGCCAAGCTCACGATCCTGACCGACGACGAGAGCCTGCAGAATATCGGCCGCGAGCTCCAGCACTTGGTCGCGGCGGGCGCGGACGTTCGGTCGGTCGGCAAGTTCGACGGCAGCCCTCGTCGGCGCAGCCGTTTCATAAAGACTCGGCTTCGCAGCTCGGTTGACGGCGACGTCCTCTACCTGGACGCGGATACGGCAGCCGTGCGTAAATTTGATGGCCTGCTCGAGTGTGACGCTCCGCTGTCTGCCGCGATCGATCGCAATCGGGTCGATCCGCGCGGTGGCTTTCCGGCCTGGGTGGTGCCCGATTTCGAGCGTCTGGGATGGCGCCACCCGACGCGCTTCTATCTCAACGCCGGCGTCATCTTTTGGCGCGACTGCGACGAGGCGCGCGCCTTGGGGAAACTGTGGCACGAGAACTGGCTGCGATATACGACGAGCGTCGACAATCCCGCGGACCAGCCGGCCTTCAATCACAGCATCGACGCGCTGGGACTGGAGCCCAAGATCATGGACGACGCGTTCAATGCACGGGTCGGCGTATCCCGGGAATTCGCAAAAGGAGCCCGCATCTACCATTTGCTGTCCGGCGACGAGCGGGCGCACGGCACGTTCATTGATCCGTTGCTGACTCGTTATCAGCGGACCGGTAAAATCGATTTCCGCTTGATCGACGACGCGGTCGACCACGGCCACCCCTGGATCGACGGGTGATAGCGCGACGTCCCGATCGAATTGCGGGAAGAGGATTTCAGCTAAGCGGCCTGTTCCCTTCGGCGGGAAGTCCCGATAAGCTTGCGGCGTCATGTCCATGGCGACGCAGCACGCACCCCGGAAGACCCGCGCGACCGGCGGCTTTGCCGGCGGCATTTCCGCCCTGGCCGACGGCAAGCTCTACGCCCTGCAGAACCCCTTCGTGCTCGACGGCCGGGTCAGCTCCTATCCGGCCAGCGCGCGCGGCCATTCGGTGGCGAACAGCTACCTGCTGGCGGAGAGCGACGCGGCGATGCTGATCGACACCGGCTTCGGCAAGGACGAGCCGGCGATCCGCGGCCAGATCGAATCCCTGATCGCGCCCCGCCTGCCGCTGTCGCTGTTTCCGCTGCGGCTCAACGAGTTCATGTCGATCAACAACGTCGAGACGTTCGCCGGGCACTTCAACGTCGACACCTGCTACGCCAGCAACGTCGACGCGGCGCTGTGGTTCGATTTCGGGGCGAAGGCGGAGGGCCGCGACATCCTCGAGTCGATGAAGGTCACCGTCGTCACCCGGGCCGACACCATCCGGCTGGGACAGGCGGGCCGCACGATCGACGTCATGCAGGCGCCGATCCGGCTGATCGCCACGCGCTGGCTGCACGACCGCGCGACCCGCACGCTGTTCGCCTCCGACATGTTCACCCACGTCTGGCGCGACGCCGCCAAGGGACCGTGGATCGTGACCGACGCCGACAACGATGCCACGTCGGCGCGCGACGTGCGGTCGTTCCTGCTCAACACCCGCTATTGGTGGCTGGACGGCGCGCCGACCGACTCGATCCGGCGCGGCATCGACAAGGTGTTCGACACCTACGACATCGAGACCATCGCGCCCGGCTACGGCTGCATCCTGCGCGGCCGCGAGGTGGTGGCGCGGCACTACCGGATGCTGGATGAGGTGCTCAAGGCCTGCGACAAGAGCGTGGCGGTGTCGCGCTACGTCGGGCGGGACGAGGAGCGGTGAAGGTGCCTGTAGCCCGGATGAGCGAAGCGACATCCGGGGCCCGCGTTGCCGACAAGATCCCGCATATCGCTTCGCTCATGCGGGCTACGTGCTGCATCGGAAAGTGACACAGCCATGACCAACAAAATGCCGCGCGAGATCGCGCCCGGCGTGTTCTGGATCGGCGACTGCCTGGCGCAGTACCACAAGGGCAAGGTCTACCACGGCTACAACGCCGCCTTCCTGGTGGCCGGCGAGACCGCGTCGTGCCTGGTCGAGACCGGCCATCCCAAGGATTTTCCGGTGATCGAGCGGCACATGAACGAGCTGTTCGCCCGCGGGGTGGCGCCGCTCAAATATCTGTTCGTCACCCACCAGGAGACGCCGCATTGCGGCGGCCTCGGCCGCGTGCTCAAGACCCATCCGGACGCCATCCTGTGCGGCGACGTGAGCGACTATCACCTGGCGTTCCCGCAATACGAGCACCGCATGCGGTGGATGCAGGAGGGCGACGAGATCGAGCTGGGCGGCCGGACCTTGATGGCGGTCGAGCCGGTGATCCGCGATCTGCGCACCACCTGGTGGGGCTTCGACACGCGCGAGCGCGTGCTGTTTCCGGGCGATGGCTTCGCCTACAGCCATTATCACGAGGACGGCCACTGCGGCCTGGTCGCCGAGGAAGCGGTGTCGCTCGACCTGCCGGACGTGGCGTCGACGTTCGCGGACCTCGCGCTGTTCTGGACCAAGTTCGCCGACATGGACGCGTATTGCGCCCGGCTCGACCATCTGATCGACCGGCTCGGCGTCAAGACCATCGCGCCGACCCACGGCCTGCCGATCACCGACGTGCAGGCGACGGTGCCCAAGGTCCACGCCGGGCTGAAGGCCGCCGCCCTGATGCCGGAGTCGGGCACGAACGAGAAGGTGGCGGTGGCGGCGGCGTCGTAGGATGGGTTGACGCCCGCGCAAGCGGGCGGAAACCCATCGCAATTGCGCGGCGAGATGATGGGTATCGCCGCTGCGCGGCTCAACCCATCCTACGCGCGGTCCGTTCTCTCTTCGCCGCGACCCGACGCGCCGCCGCCAGCGCCGCGCGTGCCCATGCGACAAGCTCATCGGGCTCGTCGAACAGCCGCTCCGGCGCGCGCCAAAACGCGAGGTCTATGCTGCGGCCCCCCTTCGCGTAGCTGAGCGGCGGAACTGACTCGGCTTCCTTGAAGACCGCCCGGTTGTGCTCGTCGACCCGGAAGTACAGCGTGTCGTCCGTCACCATCCCGAACATCAGCCCGTCGCAGAACACGCCGGTCTTGCCGAACATACGCCGCATCGTGAGGCGGCCGAGCGGAGCGAGCTGCTCGCGCAGGAACTCGGCAAAGCTGTCGCTGGCAACCATGCCCCGTCCTCTCCGGCAGTACAAACAAACACAAACGCGTCAGCAGTCGTCTCAGGATGACCCATCGCCGGCCTCATCCTGAGGAGCGCCCGCAGGGCGCGTCTCGAAGGATGGATGCACGGCAAGTGCGCGCTGCCATCCTTCGAGACGCCGCCTTCGGCGGCTCCTCAGGATGAGGTCTGAAATGTTCATGGCTCTCAGGATGACGGCGTTATTTGTTGTGCGGCCGGCGCGGCGTGGGCACGCGGCGCTTCACGCCGCTTTGCCCACCCTACAAACGCTATGTCCTACTGCCCGGAGATATGGTTGGTGCGGATCACCTCGCCCCAGAAGGGGATCTCGCGCTTGAGCAGCGCGGCCGCCGCCTCGGGGGTTTCCTCTTCGGGCGGATATTGATCCATGCCGCCGTCGGCATAGGTCTTGCGCACCCGGGCGTCGGCGAGCGCGGCGCGCAGCGCGGCGTTGAGCTTGTCGACGATCGGGCGCGGGGTGCCGGCGGGCGCGAGCAGCATGTGCCAGAAATCGAAGTCGAGCTTCTTGTAGCCGAGCTCGCCCATGGTCTTGAGACCCGGCAGGCCGGCGAACCGGCTGCGGCCGATGACGGCGTAGCCGCGCATCTTGCCGTCCCTGACCAGGGGCGCGGCCGCAATGGCGGACAGCACGCTCAGGTCCACTTGCCCGCCCAGCAGGTCGACCAGCGCCGGCCCGGCGCCGCGATAGGGCACCTGGGTGACCTTCATGCCGAGCTCCTGGGTGATCAGCACGCTGGCCAGATGGCCGTATGAGCCGACACCCGGATGTCCGACCTTGATGTCCTGCCCGGGCGTTCTCACCCAGCGCAGCAATTCGTCGAAAGTTTTGGGCGGCAGGTCCGGACGTCCCGCCAGCGTCCCGGCCGCGGTATTGACGAGGCCGATGGCGACGAAATCCCTTTCCGCGTCGAACGTGCGATCGGGATAAAGCGTCATGCCGGCCGCCAGCGCGTTCTGATGCAGCAGGATGGTGTAGCCGTCCGGCGTGGCCTTGGCCGCCTTGGCGGCGGCAAGCATGCCGCCGGCGCCGCCGACGTTCTCGATCACGATGGGCTGGCCCAGCGCCTTCTGCATGGCGTCCTGGATGATGCGCGCGGTGGCGTCGTCGGCGCCGCCGGGCGGGAACGCCACCATCATGGTGACGGGACGATCGGGATAGGTCTGCGCCGACGCGGCGCCGACCGGCAGCAGACAGGCGGCGAGCATCGCCGCCGCGAACGCGCGTGCATGAAGCATGGTACCTCCCCTGGGCGGTCTTTTTGTTGCGGCAGCGGCCGATTGAATTCCCAACCGGCGTGGATGTACACCCCCCTTTTTATCTGCACTATATTGCGGCACGGCCCCTATCGGACGCAACACAGGGAGGAGCATGGCATGGCTATCGACACGGCAGTCGGCAGCGCCGCGCCGGCGCGCGTGGGTCTCCCGGGCGTGATCATCGCCGCCACCATCGGCAACGTGCTCGAATGGTTCGACTTCCTCGTCTACGGCTTCTTCGCGGTGACGATCGCCGAAGTGTTCTTTCCCGCCACCAACCCGACGGTATCGCTGCTGATCACCTTCGGGGCGTTCGGCCTCTCCTACGTGGTGCGGCCGCTGGGGGCGGTCATCGTCGGCACCTATACGGACCGCGCCGGCCGCCGGGCGGGGCTGACCCTGTCGATCGGGCTGATGATGATCGGCACGGTCCTGATGCTGATAACGCCCGGCTACGCCACGATCGGCATCGCGGCGCCGATCATCATCACGCTGGCGCGGCTGCTGCAGGGATTTTCGGTCGGCGGCGAGTTCGGCAGCGCCGTCGCCTTCCTGGTCGAGCACGCCGGCGAGCGCAAGGGCTTTGTCGCCGGTTGGCAATGGGCGAGCATCGGCATCGTCTCGATCGTCGTCTCGCTGTTCGGCCTCGCCCTGACGACGCTGCTCACGCACGAGCAGCTGGTCGATTGGGGCTGGCGCGTCCCCTACGTGTTCGGCCTGCTGGTCGGGCCGGTCGGGCTCTACATCCGCGCGCGCATGCCCGAAACGCCCGACTTCCTCGCGGCCGACAAGCCGCCGACGGTGCCGATCGGCGACCTGCTGCGCCGCCACCCGGTCTCGTTGCTGCTCGCGCTCGGCGCCTCGATCATCTCGAACAGCTCCTATTACCTGCTGCTCTACATCCCGACCTACGGGGTGAAGACGCTGCACCTGCCGGCCTACACCGGCTTTGCCGCAACGCTGGTGGGCGGGATCATTCTCGCCGTGTTCTCGGTCGTCGCCGGGTACTGGTCGGACAAGATCCAGCCGCGCGCGCGCATCATGCTGATCACCGCGTGGCTGTTCCTGTTGGCCGCCTACCCGTGCTTCTGGCTGATGGACGCCTACCCGTCGCTGGCGACCGCGATGTTCGCGGTCGGCTTCCTCAACCTGATCAAAGGGGGCTACAGCGGCGTGCTGCCGTCCGTGCTGTCCGAGCTGTTTCCGGTCGAGACCCGCGCGGTCGGCGTCGCCTTCGCCTTCAGCATCTCGGTGACGATCTTCGGCGGCTTCGCCCCGTTCTTCGCGACCTGGCTGATCGCGCAGACCGGCGATCCGCTGTCGCCGAGCTATTACCTGATGGCGACGGCGGCGCTCAGCATCATCGCGCTGATGGCGATCGAGCGGCGCGGGAGGCAGGCGTAGCCGAGAAACGGCAGCAAACAATTATCCGTCGCCCAGAGGTGCTCGGCCGAAGGCCGAGCCTCGAAGGGCCCGCCCCGGACTTGATCCGGGGGCGACGGCCCGTAGTTCGCAGCTTGCTTCCATCCTTCGAGGGCCGCCTCCGGCGGCCACCTCAGGATTACGGCGGAACGTTAGTCGCGGGCCGCGAATTCTTAGCGTAGCCCGCATGAGCGAAGCGATATGCGGGAGACAGAAGCTCCCGGATGTCGCGCTGCGCGCTCATCCGGGCTACGAGGATTGCTGCACCAGGTAATTCAGCGGGCCGGTATCAGCGACGACGACCCGCATGCGCCTCAAAAGCCGAGCCGCCGCAGGTCTTGCCTATCCCGCTCCAAATCGGCCGGCGTATAGGATCCGAAGACCTCATGGGCCTTGAAGAACACATCGAGCTCGGCGCGCGTCGCGAAACCCAGCAGTCTGCGCAGCTCGGGCCTGGTCAAGCGACCGCGCTTGTATTCTTGCAGCGCCAGCGCTTCGAGCGCTCGCCGTGACAAATCGCCCCCAGCGGCGGCGAGTCGCTGGGCGACGTCATCGGGGATTTCGACCATCAAGTTCATGCCGTGAATCTAATGAAAATGAAGCGGCCGATCAAGTTTGGTCGCAGCAAGGTCCGACAAGCCGCTCGCTCAGACAAAAGCTCCCGGATGTCGCGCTGCGCGCTCATCCGGGCTACGGGACCGCGGCGCCTCAGCACAGGCCGACGAGGCGCTCGCTCACCAGATAGCCGGCGAGCAGCAGCAGGCCGAAGGCGAGGATGAGCGCGGCGGCGCCGACCTCGATGCCGCGCATGACGAGCGTGCCGTAGCCGGTGCGGCTCGCGGCGATCCTGGCGGCGACGCCGCGCGCGCCGACCGCGAGGGTGGCGATGGCGGCGACGGTGATGGCGGTGCCGATGCCCATCACGAAGGTGGCGGCGGCGCCGGCCCAGAACAGGCCCTGCGCCAGGGCGAACACCAGCACCAGGATGGCGCCCGAGCACGGCCGCAGGCCCACCGCGACGATCGCCGACAGGCCGCGGCGCCAGCCGCCCGGACCGGCGAGGCTCGACGGATCGGGGCCATGGTCGTGGTCGCAGGTCTCATCGTGATGATGGTGCGGATGATCATGGGCGTGATCGTGCGCATGATCATGATGATGGTCGTGATCGTGGTGATGGTCGTGATGACCATGATCGTGGTCGTGGCGTCCGGTCACCGCGGCGCCGACCGGCGCCGGCATCGGCTCATGCCGCAGGGTGCGCCAAGTGGCGAAGAACCCGCGTCCCTTGCTCCACAGCAGCCGCGCCCCGATGGCGGCGATCAGCCCGTAGCTGGCGATCTCGATGATCCAGTCGGTCGTGCACATGGTCCGGCGGCTGGCGCCGAGCAGCGCCGCCGCGACGCCGACGATCGCCACCGCGACGAGCGCCTGCAGCAGCGCCGAGGCGAACGACAGCACGATCCCGCGCCGCCAGGTTTCCTGGTTGGCGATCAGGTAGGACGAGATCACCGCCTTGCCGTGGCCGGGCCCGGCGGCGTGGAAAATGCCGTAGATGAACGAGATTCCGAGGAGTCCCGTCACCGCGCTGCCGTCGGTCTTGGCGGCGCGGATCAGGCCCGACAGCTCGCGATAGAACTCGGCCTGCTTGACCAGCACCCAGCCGACGAGGCCGCCGACCGGCGGCGGCGCCGCGGGCGGGCGCGGCCCACCGAACGGGTTCGCCTGGGCGAGGGCGGCATCGATCGCGCCCGCAACGAGCAGAACGGCCAACACGACCGCTGCCGACACAACAAGGTCGCGACACAATCGCATCTGGCGCCGCTTCACCTCTCCCCGGAGGGGAGAGGTCGACGGCCGAAGGCCGTCGGGTGAGGGGGTTCCCGGCAGAATTGTTGGGCCTGTAACCCCCTCACCCCGACCCTCTCCCCTCTGGGGAGAGGGAGCCGAGAGAGCCATGGACGGTGCCGTCACGGGCATTTCACCGAAATCTTGTTGGCGAACTGGGCGCCGTAATTGCTCGCCGCATCGAGCGAATCGAAGAACTGCTCGTTGGCCGGGGCGTTGGCGCTGGCGCTCGCGTCGGTCGGCTGGACGACCGTGAGCTTGCATTGGGCGGGCGCGTTCACCAGCTTGACCGGGTCCTTCTCGGCCAGGGTGAAGTCGACGAAATAGGTCGGGTCGTAGATCTCCAGGTCGAGGCGCTGCGCCTTGACCGGCGCCTTGAACGGCAGGGTGAAGTGCAGGACCAGCACTTCGTTCTTGTATTCGAGCCAATAGTCGGCCGGGCCGTTGAACTCCGCCTTCTTGCCGTTGGCGCGCGCTGAGGTGAAATAATCGAAGTCCTTGAGCGAATCGACGTTGACCTGGGCGAGCGGGGCAAGGTCCTCGCGGGTGAACACGCCCTTCTGCTTGGTCTCGATCCCCTGGGTGGCGAAGGCGGAAAACATGTCGTCGAACGCCCAGGCATGGCGCACGCCGGTGACCGCGCCGTCGGGCGCGTAGACCAACTCGCTGGTCATGGTCACCCACACGTGCGGGTGCGCCTGCGCCATGCCGGCGGCGGCGAGCAGCCAAACAATGGAACACAGGAGCGTGCGCAAGCTCTGCTTCATGCGTCTTTTCCGGCGGATTCGCTAGGCCGGACCATATCACGGAGTGGGGCGGAAACGAGGCCCGCGACTTCGTGTCGCCGAGTTGTGATGGTCACAGCCCGTCGGCGCCGCCGTCGGCGCGCGGGTCGTGCGCGCCTTCGAGGCTGCCGTCCGGATGCAACACCACGGCGCCGGCGTGCCCCATGGTGTCGGAATAGGCTTCGTCGAGCATCTCGACGTCGTGACCGGCGTCGGCGAGCCGCTCGGCAAGGCCGGCGTCCATGCGCGCCTCGAGCCGCAGGCTGACCTTGGGGGCGCCCCAGGTGCGCCCGAGCAGCCAGCGCGGCCGATCGATCGCCGCGGCGAGCGGCTGGCGGAACTGCACGTGGCGGGTGAACAGCATCGCCTGGGTCTGCGGCTGGCCGTCGCCCCCCATGGTGCCGTAGGCCATGACGCGGCCGTCCTTGAGCACGGCGAGCGCCGGGTTGAGGGTGTGGAACGGCCGGCGGCCCGGCTCGAGCGGGTTCACCGCGTTGCGCTCGAGCGAGAAGCTGGCGCCGCGGTTCTGCATCAGGACCCCGGTTGCCGGCAGCACCACGCCGGAGCCGAACTCCCAGTAGAGCGACTGGATGTAGGAGACGACGAGGCCGCTCGCGTCGGCCGCGCCCATCCAGATGGTGTCGCCGGCGCTTGGCGGAGGCGGCCATTTGGCGGCCTTGCGCCGATCGATGCGCGCGGCCTCGGCGGCGAGGAACGCCGGGTCGAAATAGCGCTCGGGCCCGTGCGGCAGGCGATCCGGATCGGTCACATAGCGGTCGCGCACGCGGAACGCGCGCTTGGTCGATTCGATCAGCCCATGCACGTGGTCGAAGCTTTCCGCGGTCTTCACGTCGAGCCGGTCGAACAGGGCGAGGATCAGCAGCGCGGCGATCCCCTGGGTGGGCGGCGGCGTGTTGGCGAGGGTGCCGGACGCAAGCGACACGCTGAGCGGCTCGGCCAGCACGGCGCGATAGCGGACGAGATCGTCGCGCGTCACCGGACTGCCGACGCGGTCGAGATCGGCCGCAACCTCGCGGCCGACGTCGCCGCGATAGAAGTCGTCGAGCCCGGCACGCGCCAGATGCTCGAGCATGGCGGCGAGCGCCGTCTGCCGCAGCGTGCTGCCGGCGGCCGGCGGCTTGCCGTCGACCAGGAACGCCGCGGCGAATCCCGGCACGTCCTTGAGCTCGTCGAGCTTCTCGGCGGTGAGGCGCGCCTGGCTCGCCGCAACCACGTAGCCGTCGCGGGCGTGCCGGATGGCGGGGCCGAGCAGCACGTCGAGCGGCAGGCGGCCGCCGAGCGCCCGGGCGGCTTCGAGCGCCTGCATCCAGCCGGCGATGGCGCCCGGCACGGTGAGCGCCGCCAGCGGCCCGCGCGGCGGGATCGTGTCGTGGTCGCGATAGAGCTCGCGGCGCGCGCGGGCTCCCGCGGTGCCGGCCCCCATGATGGCGCGCAGACGGCCCCTGGGCTCGTGCACGAGCCAGAAGCCGTCGCCGCCCAGATGGTTCATGTGCGGATAGACCGCCGCGATGGTCGCGGCCATCGCCACCATGGCCTCGAGCGCGTTGCCGCCCTCGGCGAGCACCAGGCGCCCGGCCTCGACGGCGGCACCATGCGGCGCCGCGGCGACGCCGCGGCGATGTCCGGCGCTGTGCAGATCCATCAGGCGGCTCCAGCTGGTTCGGATTCGAGCAAGCCGCGCTTGCGCAGCAGCGCCTGCGGGTCGGGCAGCGCGCCGCGGAACGCTCGGTAGGCTTCGGCCGGGTCGCGGCTGTTGCCGGCCGCATAGACGTAGTCGTGCAGGCGGCGGGCCAGCGCCGGGTCGAACACGTCGCCGGCAGCCTCGAACGCGCTGAACGCGTCGGCGTCCAGCACCTCCGACCACAGATAGCTGTAATAGCCGGCCGCGTAGCCGCCCTCGCCGGCGAACACGTGCTGGAAGTGGGGCGGACGGTGACGCATGACGATCTCGGCCGGCATGGCGATGCGCGCGCGCGTCGCCGCCTCGACCGCGCCCGCATCGGCCGCGCCGGCGCGGCCGTCGTGGAAGTCGAGATCGACGAAGGCCGAGCCGAGATATTCCGTGGTCATGAAGCCCTGGTTGAACGCGCGCGAGGCGATCAGGCGCGCCATCAGCGCCTCGGGGATCGGCTCGCCGGTGCGGTGATGCAGCGCGAACCGCCGCAGGATTTCCGGCCGGGCGAGCCAGTGCTCGAAAAGCTGCGAGGGAAGCTCGACGAAGTCGGACGGCACGCTGGTGCCGGCGATCAGCGGATAGGTCACATCGGAGAGCAGCGCATGCAGGGCGTGGCCGAACTCGTGAAACAGCGTGCGGGCGTCCTCGAAGCTGAGCAGCGGCGGCGCGCCGTCCGCCCCCTTGGCGAAGTTCATCACGTTGACGACCAGGGGCCGGATGTCGCCGGTGAGCTTCTCCTGGTCGCGGATGGTGGTCATCCAGGCGCCGCTGCGCTTGGTCGGGCGGGCGAAATAGTCGCCGAAGAACAGCCCGAGGTGACGGCCGTCGGCGGCGCGCACTTCCCATGCGCGCACCTCCGGCCGCCAGACCGGCACGTCGTCGCGCGGCGCGAAGGTGAGGCCGAACAGGCGGTGTGCGGTGTGGAACGCCGCCTCGATCATGGCGTCGAGCGGCAGGTACGGCTTGATGTCCGCCTCGTCGAGATCGTGCCGGGCCTTGCGCAGCTTCTCGGCGTAGTAGCGCCAGTCCCAGGGGGCGAGCTGGAAGTTGCCGCCCTCGGCGTGGACCATGGCCTGCAGGGCGTCGCGTTCGGCGACGGCGCGCGGGCGCGCCGCCGCCCACACCGCATCGAGCAGGCCGCGCGCCGCGTCCGGGGTCTTGGCCATGGCGTCGGCGAGCACGTAATGGCCGAAGCTCGGATAGCCGAGCAGCCGCGCCTGCTCGGCGCGCAGCGCGACCATCTCGCCGATCAGGGCCTTGTTGTCGTGCATGGCGCCGCCATCGCCGCGCGCGATCCAGGCGGCGAACAGCTTTTCGCGCAGGTCGCGGCGCGAAGAGAACTGCAGGAACGGCTCGACGCTCGAGCGGCCGAGCGGGATGACGTGGCCGGCGGCGAGGCCGCGCTCCTGCGCGGCGGCGCGGGCCGCGGCGCGCACGAAATCGGGCAGGCCGGCGAGATCCTCCGGCGCCTCGAGCGCCATGGCGTAGCCCTGCTCGTCCGCCAGCACGTTCTGGCCAAAGCTCGCCCCGAGGGTGGCGAGCCGCTGGACGATCGCGGTCAGCCGGCGTTTGGCGGCATCGTCGAGGCCGGCACCGGCGCGCACGAACGCAAGATGGTAGCGCTCCAGCACGCGCGCCTGCTCGGCGCTGAGGCCGAGGCCGGCGGCACGGCCGTTGAGGTCATCGATCCGCCGGAGCAGATTTTGGTCGGTGAAGATCGCGTTGCGGTGGGCGGCGATGCGCGGCGCGACCTCGCGCTCGGCCGCCATCATGGCGTCGTCCGCGACGGTGCCGGCGAGGAGCGAGAAGACGTTCTCGATCCGGGCCAGGGCGCGGCCGCTGCGCTCCATTGCCGCAACCGTGTTGGCGAAGCCCGGCGGCGCCGGATCGGCCGTGATGCGCGCGAGCGCGGCGCGCTGCTCGGCCATGGCGCGATCCAAGGCGGGGCGGACATGCGCGGCCCCGATCTGCCCGAACGGCGGGACCTGGAACGGCCCCGGCCACGGGGCGAGCAGCGGATTGTCGGACATGGAAGCAGCCATCGCGGCCTCGTTGGGAGCCGGCAGCCGATCTTATTGAGGCTCGGCGGCGCCGGCGCAAGGCTTGATCGGGCCGGCGGTTTCGTGGACATTGCGGCCCGCAAGGACACCGAGCACATGGAAAAACCTGTGGAGAATCCCCGCGGCCGCCGCATCGTCTGGCTCAACGTCATGACGGTGCTCAGCGCCGCGGTCCTGATCGGCGCCGAGGTGTTCGGCGCGGCGTTCGCGGGCGGCTGGGCGATCGCCGGCCTGTTCGATCTCGGCGAAGTGGGCGGTTACGTGCTGCAGGGGCTGTTCTTCGTGCTCGGGCTGGTCGTGATGGTGAGCTTCATCCGCGCCGCGCGGCGCGTCGAGCCGTTCACCAGCGCCTGAGCGCGGCGCGCGCGCCGCCGCGCGCTGCAAACGATCGTCGGTAAGAAAGCATTAAGACCAAAGCGCTTGCACGCGGCGGCTGAATCACTTATTTGAGTCCTGCCCAATTTCGCACGTGCCTGTGGCCGTGTGTCGGTCGGTGGGCATCCGGACAAGAGGCCGGACAGCCGCCTAAGGAAGAGACCTCACTTCCTTGCACCCGCGACCGGCAGCCGGAGGCGAACCGGCGCACCCCGCTCTCCCCGGGGGACGCGGCTTAAAGCAACGACGGAAGGGCTTTTTTGGTAGTGCCGGCGGAAATGCCGGATGACCGAAGAGGCTTGTCCATCTTTGCCGGGCGTGCGGATCGGGGTCTCCCATCCGGACCAAGGCAGCAATCGAGCGTGACGTTCCGGGCGCGTTGGGCGCTCGTCGCGTCACAGGAGGTTCACCTTCAGGCGGCGCGCCGCCGGTACCGGATAGGGAGCAGGGTCGAGATGACCGCACGCATCCGCGAATTTCTCAAGCACCGCACCGACGAAGGGCCCTGTGTCGTGGTCGACCTCGACGTGGTGCGCGACAACTACGCCACCTTCGCCAAGGCGCTGCCCGACACCCGCGTCTACTACGCGGTGAAGGCCAACCCGGCGCCGGAAATCCTCAAGCTGCTGGTCGAGCTGGGCTCCGCCTTCGACGTCGCCTCGATCCCGGAAACCGAAGCGGTGCTGGCGGCGGGCGCGGCGCCCGAGCGCATCTCCTACGGCAACACCATCAAGAAGGAGAAGGACGTCGCCTTAGCCTTCAGGCTCGGCGTCACCGTGTTCGCTGTCGACTGCGAGGCGGAGGTCGAGAAGATCGCGCGCGCCGCGCCGGGCGCGCGGGTAATCTGCCGCATCCATTGCGACGGCACCGGGGCCGAATGGCCGCTGTCGCGCAAGTTCGGCTGCGAGCCGGAGTTCGCTCCCGACATTCTCGAATTGGCGCACAAGCGCGGGCTGGTGCCGCACGGCATCTCGTTCCACGTCGGCTCGCAGCAGCACAACGTCGAATCCTGGGACCGCGCGCTCGCCTCGACCGCGGCCATCTTCCGCACCTGCGCCGAGCGCGGCATCGCGCTGTCGACGGTCAATCTCGGCGGCGGCTTCCCGGCCAAGTACGTGCGCAAGACGCCCAAGCTCGAGTCCTACGGCAAGGCGATCTTCCGCTCGCTGCGGCGGCACTTTGGCAACGCCATTCCGGAAACCTTCGTCGAGCCGGGCCGCGGCCTCGTCGGCAACGCCGGCATCATCGAGGCCGAGGTGGTGCTGATCGCCAAGCGCTCGCCGGAAGACGAGCTGCGCTGGGTCTATCTCGACATCGGTAAGTTCCACGGCCTCGCCGAGACCATCGGCGAGTCGATCCGCTACCCGATCCGCACCGGCAAGGACCGCGACGAGATGGCGCCATGCGTCATCGCCGGGCCGACCTGCGACTCGGTCGACGTGCTGTACCAGACCAACCCGTATCCGCTGCCGATCTCGCTCGCCATCGGCGACAAGGTGCTGATCGAGGCGACCGGCGCCTACACGACGACGTACTCGTCGATCGGCTTCAACGGCTTCCCGCCGCTGCGGCAGTACGTGATTTGAGCTTATCCCTCCCCGCCCTGCGGGGAGGGTCCGCCGCGAAGCGGCGGGGGTGGGGTCTTGGTCACCCCGCTGCACAATTTTCTAAATAGGCCGCACCCCACCCGGCCGCGCGCTTCGCGCGCGTCCACCCTCCCCTTTCGGGGGAGGATTAAGCGAGATCGATCACGCCGGCTTCGCCGGCCTCGGTGCCGAAGGCGAGAGCGCGGCCGTCGGCGCGCCAGGCGAGCGCCGACACCGGGGCGGTGGCGGGCTTCTGCGCCAGGATCTCGGCGCCGTCGTCGACCCGCACCATCAGCAGCAGGCCGTCCGCGTAGCCGACCGCGATCACCGCTTCGCTCGGATGGCAGGCGACGATGACGGCGCGCGCCGGATAGGGCGCGAGCATGCGCGGCGGCTTGCCCATCGGGCCTTCCTTCGACTGGAACGGCCACAGGATCAGCTGCTCGGAGCCGGAGCTGGCGAGCCATTTGCCGTCCGCGGTCCAGCCGAGCGAGCGCACCTTGCCGGCGTAGCCGGACATGCGCATGTGCTTGCGGTCGACGACGCGCCAGCCATGCAGCATCGGCTCCTGCATGGCGGTGACCAGGAACCGGCCGTCGGGACTGAAGCTGACGGAAAGATGCGAGCCCTTCCACTCGAGCCGCTCGGGCTCGGCGGCGGCGTTGGGAAACCACAGGCTGACGCCGTTGTAGTGGGCGACGGCGAGGCGCACGCCCTTGGGCGCGAAGGCGAGCCCGCCGACCGTGGAGGGCGCCTCGATCGTGCGCGGTTCGCCGGTGCCTGTGCGCGCAAACGCGCTCTTGCCGGCCGACCAGGCGACCGCGCCGGCCGGCCCCACCGCCACGTGATCGATCCACCGGTGCTTGGCGTCCTCGCCGACGAGGCTCGCCTTGCCGCCGGCGTCGACCGCCATCACCTTGCCGTCGTCGCCGCCGGTGACAACGCGCTTGCGGTCGCCCGCCATCGCCAGGATGCCGCCGGCATGCACGACGACGCGTTGCTCGGCCGCGCCCTCCGGCGCCAGCAGCACCGCCTCCTCGGCGAGCGCGAAGGCCGCGACCTTGCCGATGAAATGCGCGCCCACCACCGCGGCGCCCGCCGCCACCGGCCGCGTGCGCTCGACGACGGACGGCGTCTCGCTGGTCTCGGTCACGGGTAAGCGTTCCCACCCCGGGTCAAGCCCGGGGCGGGCTTTCTCGGGATCATGCGCTGCACGACGCGAAGCCCTTGCGGATCATCTCCTCGGGCAGCTTGCGGCCGATGAACACGATGCGGCTCTCGCGCTTCTCGTCGGCGCCCCACGGGCGCTGGTGGTCGCCGTCGAGGATCATGTGCACGCCCTGGAACACGAAACGGTCGGGATCGTCCTTGAACGCCAGGATGCCCTTGGCGCGCAGGATGCTGGGACCTTCCTTGGCGACCAGGTCCTGCACCCAGGGAAAGAACTTGTCGGGATCGAGCGGCTGGTCGGTCCGCAGCGCCAGCGATTGCATGTCCTCGTCGTGATAGTGCTTGAGCCCGTGGTGGTGATGGCCGTCATCGTGCGCATGGTCGTGGTCGTGATCGTGGTGTTCATGCCCATCACCGTCGGCTTCGAGAAACGCCGGCTCGATGTCGAGGATGCGGTCGAGATCGAAGGCGTTGCGCCCGAGCACCTCGGGCAGCGGGATGCGGCAGCGCTCGGTGCGGTGGATGCGGGCGTAGGGGTTGATGCCGCGGATGCGCATCTCGACCTCGCGCAGATCCTCCGCGCTCACCAGGTCGGTCTTGTTGATCAGGATCACGTCGGCGAAGGCGATCTGGTTCTTCGCCTCGGGGGCGTCCTTGAGGCGGTCTTTCAACCACATGGCGTCGGCCACGGTGACGACCGCGTCAAGCTTGGCCTTGCCGCCCACGGTCTCGTCCATGAAGAAGGTCTGCGCCACCGGGGCCGGATCGGCGAGCCCGGTGGTCTCGACGATGATGGCGTCGAACCGGCCCTTGCGCCGCATCAGCCCGTCGATGATGCGCACGAGGTCGCCGCGCACGGTGCAGCAGACGCAGCCGTTGTTCATCTCGAACACTTCCTCGTCGGCACCCACCACCAGCTCGTTGTCGATGCCGATCTCGCCGAACTCGTTGACGATGACGGCGTACTTCTGCCCGTGCGGCTCGGAGAGGATGCGGTTGAGCAGGGTGGTCTTGCCGGCGCCGAGATAGCCGGTCAGCACCGTGACGGGAATTTTGGCGGACGAAGGCTGTGCGGGCATACGGGACCCTCCTGGGCCGCTATATAGGCGGTCCTTCTGCCGCCTCAAAGCTTTAACCTGTAGCCCGGATGAGCGAAGCGATATCCGGGTTGTTCCCCCGCATATCGTTCCGCTCATGCGGGCTACGGCCTCAGGCTTAGCCGACCAGCGCCTTGGTGAATTCGCGGATGTTGTGGCGCATCATGTCGATGTAGGTGGCGGCGAGACCGCCGGGTGCGGACAAGGCGTCGGAGTAGAGCTTGCCGCCGAGCGCGGCGCCGGTCTCGCGGGCGATCTGCGCCATCAGCCGCGGGTCGGCGACATTCTCCAGAAACACCGCCGGGATTTTCTGCTTCTTGATCTGCCTGATGATCCTGGCCACGTCCTTGGCGGACGGCTCGGCTTCGGTCGAAAGGCCCTCCGGGGCGATGAAGCTCATGCCGTAGGCGGCGCCGAAATATCCGAAGGCGTCGTGGGTGGTGATGATCTTGCGGCGCTCGGCCGGAATGGCGGCGATCGCGGTCGCGATCTCCTGTTCCAATTCGTCGAGCTTGCCGAGGTAGGCTTGCGCATTGGCGGCGTAGACCGCCGTCCCCGCGGGGTCGGCCGCGGCGAGGCCGTCGCGAATGTTGGCGACATAGATTTTCGCATCGGCGACCGACTGCCACGCATGCGGATCGGTCACCATGCGTCCGGCCTTGTCCTCGTCGGGCATCCGGCGCGGCGTCACTCCGGTGCTGACGACGATCATGGGCGCCTTGGTGCCGGAAGCGGTGACGAGCCGCATCATCCAGCCCTCGAGGCCGAGCCCGTTGACGAAGACGATCTTGGCGGCGGCGAGCTCCTTGGCGTCGCCCGGCGTCGGCGAATAGACGTGGGCATCGCCGTTCGAGCCGACCAGGGTCGTCACCGCGACGCGGTCGCCGCCGACGTTGCGCACCAGATCGGCGAGGATCGAGATGGTGGCGACCGCCTTGATCTTGGCCGCAGGCGCATCCTGTGCCGCCGCCGGCGCCGCGCTCAAAGCCGCAGCGACTGCCGCCATCATCAAAAGGATGCGCCGTGTCGTCATGCTGTCTCGCTAGGCCTCGAGATGGCGCCGCGGCACGGCGAGCCAAACAAGGCCGCCCACCGGCCCGCACAGGACGGAGAATGCGTAGAGCACGCCCGCCACCAGGATGATGGCCGGCCCGGACGGCAGGTTGGCGTGATAGGACACGAGCAGGCCGGCATAGCCGGAGATTGCCGCCGCGCCGACGGCCACGCCGATCATGGCGGTGATGTCGCGCGCCCAGAAGCGCGAGATCACGGCCGGCAGCATCATGATGCCGACCGCGAGCAGGGTGCCGAGCGCCTGGAATCCGCCGACCAGGTTCATCACCACGAGGGCGAGAAACGCGATATGGGCGGGACCGCCGGAGCGGCTGACCGAGCGCAGATAGCCGGGATCGACGCACTCGACCACCAGCGGCCGCCAGATCAACGCGAGGAGGACGAGCGACACGCTGGTGAGGCTGACGATCAGCACGAGGGTCGGATCGTCGATGGCGAGCACCGAGCCGAACAGGAAGTTCAGGAGATCGACGTTGGTGCCCTTGATCGACACGATGGTCACCCCGAGCGCGAGCGAAATCAGGAAAAAGGCGGCGAGCGCGGCATCTTCCTTGAGCGCGGTCGCGCGCGCGATCAGGCCGGCGCCGACCGCGATGAGGAAGCCGGCGATCAGGCCGCCGCCCGCCATGGCGAACAAGCTCAGGCCGGCGAACAGGAAGCCGATCGCCGCGCCCGGCAGGATGGCGTGCGCCATGGCGTCGCCGATCAGGCTCATCCGCCGCAGCATCAGGAACACGCCGACCGGCGGGGCGCCGACCGCGAGCGCGAAGCTGCCGACCAGCGCGCGGCGCATGAACTCGAACTCGGCAAACGGCGCGATCAAGGCGTCGTAGAGCATGGGGTCGCTTTCTTATACCTCCCCGCTTGCGGGGAGGTCGCACGCCGAGCGAAGCGAGGCGGGCGGGTGGGGGATCAGGCCGCGCAGGCTTCGGCGTGCTCGTCGAACGCCTCGCACATCCGGCGCGCCTTGAGCAGGTTCTCCGGCGTCAGCACCTCCGCCGTGTCACCCCAGGCGACCGGCGTGCGCGCGAGCAGCAGGGTGTGCGGGAACGTCCGCTTTACCAGGTCGATGTCGTGCAGGGCCGCCAGCACCGTGCGCCGCTCGCTGTGCCAGCGCCGCACCAGGTCGAGCAGGTCGGCGGAGGTTTTCGCATCGATCGCGTTGAACGGCTCGTCGAGCACGATCAGGTTCGCGTCCTGCAGCAGCAGGCGGGCGAACAGGGTGCGCTGCATCTGCCCGCCGGACAGCGTCGAGATCGGCCGGTCCTCGAACCCGGTGAGGCCGACGGCCGCGATCGCATGCTCGATATCGTGGCGCTCCTTGCGGCCGATGCCGCCGAACAGGCCGGAGCGGCGCCACAGCCCCATCGCCACCATGTCGTAGACGTGGATCGGGAAGGTGCGGTCGATGTCGGCGATCTGCGGCAGGTAGGCGATGTCGTGCACGGCGAGGCCGCCGCGCTCGATGCGGCCGGCGAGCGGCCGCAAGGTGCCGACGATGCCCTTGAACAAGGTCGACTTGCCGGCGCCGTTGGGGCCGACCACCGCCAGCAGCGCGCCCTGCGCAACCTCGCCGTCGAGGTGGTGGACCGCCGGATGACGCTCGTACCCGAGGGTCAGGTCGGAGAAATGCAGCGCCGCGCCCATCACTTGCCTCGGCTCTTGCTCACGCTATGGCCCAGTGGACCGCCCCCCACAGGACGGCGATCACGAGCGCGACCCCGGCGAGCCGCTGCCACGCGGAGAGACGCAGGATCGACGGCGCGATGGTCGCCGGTTGGTGCGGCGCGTCGCCATGGGAGTGGCGGGGGACGGACATGCATAATGTTATAATATAACGTGCCGGCGCTGTCCAGGGACGGCAGTGTCCGGCCTGCGCACGCGCGGCCGACGCGGTGTCCCTTGCGCGGCCGATCGGCACGAACCCATATTCGCGCGCGATGCCACACCCCGTTCCGGACATCCGCATTCGCCCGGCCGCGCCCGCCGATCTCGCGGCGCTCGCGGCGCTCGAGCAGCGCGTGTTCCGCACCGACCGCATTCCGCGCCGCGGTTTTCGCCGCTTCCTCGCCGCACCCTCGGCGGCGGTGATCGTCGCGCACCAAGGCGAGACCTTGGTCGGCTACGCGCTCGTGCTGTTCCGCGCCAACACCGGCGTCGCCCGGCTGTACTCGATCGCGGTGGCGCCGGAAGCCGGCCGACGCGGGATCGGCAGCGCGCTCATCGCCGCCGCCGAAGACGCCGCGACGGCGCGCGAGCGCGCGGTGCTGCGCCTCGAGGTGCACGAGAAGAACGCCGCCGCCATCGCCCGTTACCGCAAGGCCGGCTACGTCCTGTTCGGCCGCCACTTCGACTACTACCAGGACCGCGGCCACGCGCTGCGCTTCGAGAAGCGGCTGACGCCGCGGCTGCGCGGGCTCGAACGGCCGCCGCCATATTTCCACCAAACCACCGAGTTCACCTGCGGGTCGGCATGCGTGATGATGGCGCTCGGCTGGTCGGACCCGTCGCTGCGCCCGAACGCCGCTCTCGAGCTGAAGCTGTGGCGTGAAGCAACGACCATTTTCATGAGCGGAGGTCCCGGCGGCTGCGAACCGTACGGTCTCGCCGTCACCTTGCGGCGGCACGGCCTGCGTCCCGCGATCCACGTGAGCCGCGCTGGACCCTATTTCCTCGACACGGTCGGCGACGAGGACAAGCGGCGGGTGATGCGGGTGGCGCAGCAGGAGTTCCAGCGCGAGGCGCGGGAGCTTGCCATCCCGGTCCACAGGCGGGCGCTTGCCGAATCGGCCCTGATGGCGGCATTTGATCAGGGTGCGGTCGCGATCGTGCTGGTGGCCGGCTATCACATGGTGCGCAGAACGGTTCCCCATTGGGTCTTCGCCTTCGGTCATGAAGCGCGCTACGTCCTCGTGCACGACCCCGCCGCCGTCAGGGACGCGGCGGGGCATGCGGCGAGCCCGCAGACCTATGCGGTGCCCTCCGCCACGTTCGACCGCATGACGCGGTGCGGCCGCGACGGCCTGCGCGCCGCCATCCTCATCCGGAAAGGGACCGTGCAATGACCGGCTGGGTCATTCTCGTCGACCAGCCCAAGGATCTCCCCAACGCCGACACCCCGCACAAGGTGATCACGACGAGCGAGTACCTCGCCCGGCCCAAGCTGTTCGACATCGGCCGGCCCAAGCTCGTCAACCTGTCGCGCTCCTATGCCTACCAGTCGAAGGGCTATTACGCCTCGCTGCTGGCGGAGGCGCGCGGCCACCGCATCGTGCCCACGGTCGAGACCATGCTGGAGCTGCGCGAGGCCAAGCTGTACGAGCACGCGCTGCCCGATCTCGAGGACGAGCTCAACAAGTGCGCCCGCAAGGCCGATTTCCAGCCGGAAGGCGAGTTCCGCTTCCTGGTGTGCTTCGGCATTTCCCACGACGCCCGGTTCGACTCGTTCGGACGCCTGCTGTTCGACTGGTTCCGCTGCCCGGCCCTGGAAATCACCATCGAGCCCGGCCGCTGGCTGTCGATCGACCGCATCCGTCCGCGCACCATCACGCGGCTGGCGAACGGCGAGGCGTCGTTCTTCCGCGACTGCCTGCACCTTCACACCCGGCGGGAATGGCGCGACCCCAAGGCGCGCAGCGTCGCCAAGTACGACCTCGCGGTGCTGCACGACCCGAACGAGAAGATCCCTCGGTCGCCTCGCTCAAGCATTTCGCCCGCATCGCCGAGAAGCTCTCCGTCGACGTCGAGCCGATCACCCGGCGCCAGCTCGACGAGCTGGCCGAATACGACGGCCTGTTCATCCGCGAGACCACCTCGATCGACAACCACACCTACCGGTTCGCCCGGCGCGCCTGGCAGGAGGGCATGCCGGTGATCGACGACCCGATGTCCATGATCCGCTGCACCAACAAGGTGTTCCTGATGGAGCTGCTCGGCTCCAACCAGGTGCTCATGCCGCCGACCGTCATGCTGGCCGAGGACGCCGATCTCGCCAAGGCGATGGACGAGCTGGGCGTGCCGCTGGTGGTGAAGATTCCCGACGGCTCGTTCTCGCGCGGCGTGCACAAGGTCCACTCGCTCGACGAGTTCCGGCGGATCGCCGACGAGCTGTTCGAGGAGACCGACCTGCTGCTGGCGCAGAAATTCCTGCCGACCGAGTTCGACTGGCGGGTCGGCGTGCTCTCGGGCCAGCCGCTGTTCGTCTGCCAGTACCGCATGGCGCGCGGCCATTGGCAGATCGTCAAGCACCGCCCGGACGGCTCCTCGCACGAAGGCGGCTCGCGCGCCTTCGAGCTCGACCAGGCGCCGGCGGAGGTGATCGACCTGGCGACGCGGGCGGCCAAGCCGATCGGCGACGGCTTCTACGGCGTCGACATCAAGCAGACCGACGAGGGCTTCGTGGTGATGGAAGTCAACGACAACCCCAGCCTCGAGCACGGCATCGAGGACGCGGTCGGCAAGGACGAGGTGTGGATCAAGCTGCTCAAGTGGTTCGTGGAGCGGTTTGAGCAGTAGACTCCGTCATTGCGAGCGTAGTGAAGCAATCCAGAGTCGAAGCGAGCGAGCTTCGGGATTGCTTCGTCGCCCTTCGGGCTCCTCGCAATGACGTCTACCCAAGCGGCCCCTTGCCGAGCCGCCCCAGATCGAACCGCGCCACGTCTTCCAGCAATGCGACGAACGCCTTGGCGCCGTGCGCCAGCACCGCCTCGCCCTTGGCAGCGGTCGCGCGCGTCGCGTCGCCCATGGCGCCGGAGGGATGGAGGTCCTGGCTCATCCAGCCGAAGCCCGTCGGCTCGTTGGCGCGCAGCCAGGTGAACTCGCGCTCCATGGCGACCGTGGCGGGGACGAAGTTCCGCGCCTCGCCGGTGCGCACCAGGTCGGGGCGGGCCGCGAGCATGATCGAGGTCTCGATGTCGCCGCCGTGGATGCCGTGGGCGATCTCCGCGGGCGCGAACAGGCCGTCCGGATAGCCGAGCCGCGCGAACGAGCAGGCGACCGCCAGCATCCCGAGCCGCACGCGCAAATCCAGCACCGCCATGTCGAGCGCCGCGACGTTGCCGCCGTGGCTGTTGGCGATGACGAGCTTGCGGAGGCCGGCGCGGTGCACGCTCTCGCCCGCCTCGGCCAGCACCCGCAGCAGGGTCGCAGGATCCAGCGTCACGGTGCCGGCGAACGCGCGGTGCTCGTGCGAGGTGCCGATCGCCTGCAGCGGCAGGAAGGTCGCCTTGATGGCGTCCGGCAGCATTTTTTGCGCGCGCGTCAGATAGGCTTGCGCGATGAAGGCGTCGGTGCCGACCGGCAGGTGCGGCCCGTGCTGCTCGGTCGCCGCGAGCGGCAGCACCGCGATCCAGGAGGCCGGATCGGCGTCCGCGAAATCCTCCGAGGTCATCTCGACCCAATCGCGCTTCAACGGCATCGCGGTCGCTCCGCCGGCAACCTAGCCTGGATATCTCACACTATCTTTGCACGATCGAGCCGTTTGGGGCGCCGGATTGCTAAGTTTTTCAGGGACGTGCGTGTTGGTGGCGTCGGGAAGACGCGTTCCGAGCTGGGATTTTCCGGGGCTGCGGGGGCAGCGAAGCAAGTGGTCTCGGTGGGCCTGAGGTGATGCCGCGGTTGTTACGCGTTGCGGCGGCGCGTGTCAGGCCGGAGAGCCGCGGGCGCTGGCGGCGGCGTTGAGACGGACAGCGGCGGCGCCCCAGGCTCCGGCCGCCGGGCAGCTCGACGCCATCGCGATCTTGATGCGACGGACGCTCACGCGCACCAGCGCGCCGATCTTGAGCAGCTTGAGGCGGATGGTTCCACAGCTTGCGTTGGCAAATGGCGTGTGCTGCAGCCCGATCCGGCGCACGGCGCAGAGCAGCACGTAGGCCATCGAAGCAAACCACAAGCGCAGCTGGTTGGCCCGCATGGTGGCGGTCGAGGTGCGGTCGGCATAGAGATCGAGCTGGCACTCCTTGATCCGGTTCTCCATGTCGCCGCGGGCGCAATAGAGCTTCTCGTAGAGGTATTTGGGCTTGCATTCGGCTCGCTTGAGCGAGGTCACGACGAAGCGCGGATTGGCTTCGTCCTTGGTGAACTCGGCCTTGGCGACCACCCGACGCTCGCGGCTCCAGCTGCGGCGCGTCGTCCAGCGGAACTCCTTGAAGTAGCGCGCCGGCTTGCCGGTCCGCCGGCTCTTCGCCGCGGCCCGGGCGAGCTCGCTGGCGATCTCGGCAATCAGACGGTCATTCTTCTGCAAGCCGAACAGGAAGTGCACGCCGTTCGCCTCGCACCAGGCCATCAACTCCTCCCGCGCGAAGCCTGAGTCGGCGCGCAACAGAATGCGCACATGCGGCCAGCGTGCGCGTATCTGCGCCACGATGCGCGCCACCTCCTCAACCGCCCCCGCCGCGGCGTCCATGCTGGCCGGCCGCAGCTTGGCCGCCAACAGATGGCGTCCGCAGAACACGTAAAGCGGCAGGTAACAGTAGCAGTCGTAATAGCCGTGGAAGAACCGCCCCTCCTGCTCCCCATGCACCGGATCGTCGGTCGCATCGAGATCGAGGATGATCTCGTTCGGAGCGCGGTCGTGCGCCTCCAGGAACAGGTCGACCATCAGCCGCTTGATGGCGATCGGATTGTGACTGATCTTGTGATAGCGCGTCGGCTCCAACCGGCTCAGCTCCAGCCGATTGAGCGTCGACTTGCCGGCAACCGGTGCGCATTCCTCCCGTCTCGCTTCGAGCTTGCCCGCCAATACCGCCATCATCGGGTCGTGGCGCAACTCGTCGTGGTCGTTGAGATCCTCATAGCCGAGTGCGATCCCGAACACCCGCTGGCCCACCAGGGTCGCGACCTCATGCTCGATCAGATGCCGGCGCCGGGTGTCGTGAAAGCACGCGGCAAACCGCTTCGTCAGCCTGATCGCATGATCGGCCGCCCCCAGAAGCAGCGCCCCGGCATCCGAGGTGATCGCCCCGCCGTCGAATGCCGCCACCACCGCGCGGCCTTCAACCTGTGCAAATCCCAATAAATCTGCGCTACACTCTGTCGGCATCGGGGCGCTCCTCGAATCGCTCGAAAGTTGTTGCTGCACAACCACTTTCGCTGATTCGGCGCCCCGATGCGCCTGATTAGTGTGAGATATCCGGGCTAGGCGAGACCGCCGGACCGCGCCCCCTCCATTTATTTCGCTTTGGAAGCCATCCCGAAGTCGACGCAATCATGTACGATACGATGCCGTCCAACGATCGGAAGTCCAGCCATGGCGAACGAGTTCGACCCCGACCTGCCGTCCAACAAGCTCATCTTCGACGTGCGGCGCGACAACGCGGTGTGGCCGACGTTCAAGCAGCGCATGGAAGAGCTGATGACGAAGTACGGCTTCAGCGACGCCGAGAAGCGGGCGTGGCGCGACGTCGACGTGAAGGCGCTGGGGGAACTCGGCGTGCACCCCTACTTCCTGCCGCAGGTGACGCGGCTGGTGCACGGCAGCGCCGGCAACGATTCCCGGAGCGCGGCCGCCCAGGCCTACCGCAAGTCGTTCGGCGGGACGATCGTGGAGTAAGTCGTGGCGCGCTTCGTCTCCATCATGGGCATGGCGCACGCGCCCGGCGTCACCGGCTGGATCGAGTCGACGCCGGCGCACGAGCGCGAGGCGATCGAAGCGGGCTACGACGAGCTCGGCCGCATCATGGACCGGGCCAAGCCCGACCTGATCATCGGCGTCGCCAACGACCACATGCTCAACCTGCCGCTCAAGCGCCCGCCGCACTGGTGCGTCGGCACGGCCCCGGAATGGGACGGGCCGGCGGAGTTCTTCAAGGCCTGGCTCAAGCAGCCGGGCTATCACGTGGAAGGCAACAGCGAGATCGCTGCCATCATCCACCGCGAAGCGAAGGCGGACGGCGTCGACATCGACGCGCGCAGCGACCTCCTGTTCGACGACAACTGGTCGGTGCCGCTGTGGTACCTCGGCTACGACTTCCCGCTGGTGCCGATCCACATGAACTGCATCAACCCGCCGGTGCCCACCCCGCAGGACTGCGTCCATTTCGGCAAGGTGCTGCGGCGGATCGTGCGCGACGTGCTCCCCAGCCATCTGCGGGTCGGCCTGATCGCCACCGGCGGCCTGTCGCACGAGCCGGGCGGACCGCGCTACTTTACCCTCGATCCCGCGTTCGACCGCTGGTTCCTCGACCTGATGGAGGAGAGCGACGAGGCGCGGGTGGTCCGGGAAGCGACGGTGGAGCGCATGAACGCGGCGGGGGGCGGCGGCACCACCGAGCTGCTCGCCTGGATGGTCGCCATGGCGGCGGCGGGCGGCACGCACGGGCGCACCACGTTCTACGTCGGCTCGAAAGAGATGCGCTGCGGCATCGGCGCGACGGTATGGGAAACATTTCAATAGGAGTGACGGGCATGGGGGCGAGGATCGCGATCATCGGCACCGGGGCGGTCGGCGGCTATGTCGGCGCCCACATGGCGCAGGCCGGCGAGGACGTGACCCTCGTCGACTTCTGGCCGGAGAACGTCGAGGCCATACGGGCGCGGGGGCTGCGCATCAGCCATCTGCGCGATGTCCCTGAGTTCACCGCGCCGGCGCGGGCGCTGCACGTGACCGAGCTGCAGGGCCTGTGCAAGGAGAAGCCGATCGACATCGCCTTCATCTGCACCAAGTCCTACGACACCGCCTGGGCGACCATGATGGTGCGGCAGTATCTCGCCCCCGGCGGGTTCGTGGTCTCGCTGCAGAACTGCATCAACGAGGAGACGATCGCCGGCGTCGTCGGCTGGGGAAAGACCCTGGGCTCGATCGCGAGCTCGATCACCGTGGAGCTGTGCGAGCCCGGCCACGTCCGCCGGGCGGGCGGCAAGCATGGCGCCGGCCACACGGTGTTTCGCGTCGGCGAGGCGCACGGCCTCGCCACCGAGCGCGCCCGGGAGGTGTGCCGCCTGCTGGCGCTCGCGGACTCCGCCAAGGTGACCGGGAATCTGTGGGGCGAGCGCTGGACCAAGCTCATCATCAACGCCATGGCGAACGGCATGTCGGCCTCGACCGGCCTCATCAGCCGCGACATCCTGCTCGACGACCGGCTGCGCCATTTCACCGCCCGGCTCGGCAGCGAGGCGGTCCGGGTCGGCCAGGCGCTCGGCTACCAGATCGAAGAGATCCACCACCTCGAGCCGGAGACGATCGCGCGCGCGGGCGAGGGCGACCTTGCGGCGAAGGCCGATTTCGACGCCAAGCGTCTCGCCGAGGCGAACAAGCCCGGCGGCGGCGCGCACCGGCCGTCGATGGGCCAGGACATGGTCAAGGGCCGCCGCACCGAGATCGACTTCATCAATGGCTTCATCGTCGGCAAGGGCAAGGAAGCGGGCGTCGCCGCGCCGGCGAACGCGGCGCTGACCGACATCGTCAAGCGGGTGGAGAAGGGCGAGTTGAAGCCCGACAAGCGCCACATCCACGACCTGCGGCTGAATTGACAGGCGGCTCGCCGCGCGAGACGCCTGTCATCCCCGCGCAGGGGGGCATCCAGTAACCATCGGCTTCCGAATTCTATTTGATATACGGTGATTACTGGATCGCCCGCCTTCGCGGACGATGACGAGCGGAGGTGATTACGCCGCCGCCGGCGCCGCGCGCACGACCGGCTTCTCGACGATCGGCAGGTTGATCAGCGCCGACAGCACGCCGAACAAGACCGAGAGCCACCACACCAGATCGTAGGAACCGGTGCGCTCAAACGCGATGCCGCCGAGCCACACGCCGAGGAAGCCGCCGACCTGGTGGCTGAAGAAGGCGAAGCCGAACAGCATGGTGAGCCAGCGGGTGCCGAACATCAGCGCGACGAGCGCCGAGGTCGGCGGCACGGTGGAGAGCCACAGCAGGCCGGTCACCGCGCCGAACAAATACGTGGCGCCGGGGCTCGCCGGCAGCGAGATGAACGCAACGATCGACAGCGCGCGGGCGAAATAGATGATCGACAGCAGGTAGCGCTTGGGCATGCGGTTGCCGAGCCAGCCGGCCGACAGCGAGCCGATGATGTTGAAAATGCCGATGATGGCGAGCGTCCAGCCGCCGACCTGGGTCGAGAGCCCGCGGTCGACCAGATACGAGGGCAGGTGCACCGTCACGAAGGCGAGCTGGAACCCGCAGGTAAAGAAGCCGACCACGAGCAGCACGTAGCTGCGATGCCGGAAGGCCTCGGCGAGGGCCTGGCGCACCGATTGCTTGGGCGGCGCGGCCACCACCGGTCCGGCGCTGCGCTCGGTCGCGAGCGCGAGCGAGAGCGGCAGCACCAGCAGGACGCTGCAGCCGAGGATCATCAGCGTCTCCTGCCAGCCGACGACGCCCATCAGCAGAACGGCGAGCGGCGAGTACAGGAACTGCCCGAACGAGCCGGCGGCGGTGCCCGCCCCGAACGCAAGGGAGCGCCAGCTTTCCGGCAGCAGCTTGCCGAATGCGCCGAGCACGACCGTGAAGGCGCAGCCGGACAGGCCGAACCCGATCAGCAGGCCGGCGGAGATCTGGAGCACCGCGGGGTTCGTGGAATACGCCATCACGACGAGGCCGGCCGCATAGAGCACCGCGCCGACGCTGAGCACGCGATTGGTGCCGAACCGGTCGGCGATGGCGCCGGCCAGCGGCTGGCCGAGGCCCCACAGCAGGTTCTGCACCGCGATGGCGAGCGCGAACACGTCGCGGCCCCAGCCGTTCGCCTGCGACAGCGGCGTGAGAAAGAAGCCCATGGTCGAGCGCGGCCCGAACGTGATCATGCCGATCAGGCAGCCGCACACGGCAATGACGGCCGGCGTACGCCAGGTAATCCGTTGCGCCGGGGCCGGGGGAACGAGCATCGCCATGTCTCCTCGTCCGGATCGGTCGAGCGAACCGCCGGCAAAACCTCGCGTGGTGGATAGCGGAAGCCGGCGCACAGGGGAAATGAAACCTTCTGATCCCGCCGATGAGCGCGGCGCATTCATCGAAGCGAACGCATGCCTGCCCTGCGCCTGCATCACGGCTGCGACGGTCAGCCGCCGTCGCGGCCATGGATCAGCGGGAAGAACACGTCCTGCCACGCGGCGGGCGCGGCCTTGAGCTGGTGCGTCTTTCCCATGAAGCGGGCGAATTGCATGATGCCGGTCGGCGTCACCGCATAGGTCATGGTGCCGTCGCGCAGCATCTCCGCCCCACGTCGTCCCGCCCGATCTTCGCGGCGGGCTCCGCCTTGAGATAAATGGCGGCGGCCTGCTCCGGATCGGCGGCGATGAAAGCCATCGCGTCCTCCATCGCGGCGATCAGCGCCCTGGCGACGCCGGGATTGTTGTCCACGAACGCCGCGGCGACGGTGAGCACCACGCCGGTCGCGTCCGCGGGACCGAGCATGTCGCGCGAGGTGAGCACCGCGCGCACCTTGCCGCTCTTGCGCAAGGTGGCGATGAAGGGCGGGGTGCCCATGTAGCCGGTCAGGCCCGCCTGGCCGGCGAGCAGCGCCGCGACGGCGTCGGGATGTGCCATGGCGACCAGCAGGTTGTCGATGCGGGCGTATTGGCCGGGCCCGTAAAATTTCTCCGCCGCCATGCGCATGATGATGGCCTGCGGCGCGGTCGGCGCCGTGATGGCGATCTTGTCCTGCTCGCCGAAATCGGTGAATGCCTTGATGTCCGGCTTGTTGGCGAAGAGCACGAACGGGTGCGCGGCGAGCGCGGCGAGCCCGCGCATGTCCTGCCGGCCGCTGGTCTTCTCCCACAGGATGAGGAAGCCGGTGATGCCGATGGCGCCGGCGTCGATGTTGCCGGAGAGCAGCGCATCGTTGAACGCGGGCGGGCCGCTCAGGCGGCGGACCGTAACCGTCAGATCGCCGAGCCCCGCCTTCTTCGCCTGCGCGGCGAAATAACCCCGCGCCTCGGCCACGATCACCGGCAGGTAGACGAGGCCGTAGCCGATGCCGACCCGAACCTCCTTGACCTCGGCGCCCGCCGGGGTCGCCGCACACGCGAGCGCCGCGGCGAGACCGAGCGCGGCCAGGCACCGGCATGAGCAATCGATCAGGCCGCGCAACGCCGCCTCCGCTTCGTCATGGCAAAATTTTAGCACGCAGCGCCGGTCGTTGCTCATTCCGCCGTTACGGCGCGGGCCGCGTCTGCGGCTGCGGCCTAACGCCGGGGCCAGCGGCGAACGGGCGATGCGCCGTGCACGTTGCCCCGACGAGTCTTTGCATCTCTTTGCATCGCGGGGCTGGCATCGCCTGGGGAAAGGTGCTATATATGATTTGCTCGAAATGAGGATAACTGCCCCGGCCCAGGCCGGTTCTTTTGGTACCTAGATATGCTCACATTGAGCATATAGCAAAGGAGGTCGCGATGCCCATTCTCGAAGCCCTGGGGCCATCGCCGCATCGTGCCCCGCCGCCGGTTCCGGCGTCCGGCCGCTCGGCCGCCGCGCGCCGGCTGGGTGTGCTGCCGATGCCGTCGCTCGAATGGAACGAGACGGTGGCGCGCGAGACCGCGCACCTCTACGAGCGCATCAAGAACGTGGTGCCGGCGGTCGAGTGGCCGTTCTTCGCCCCCTACGTGAAGGCGATCAACGCGCTCAAGCGCGAGCGCAACGCCGTCATCCTGGCGCATAATTACCAGACGCCGGAGATCTACAACTGCGTCGCCGACGTGGTCGGCGATTCGCTGCAGCTCGCCCGCGAGGCCACCAAAGCCGACGCCGACGTGATCGTCCAGTGCGGCGTGCACTTCATGGCGGAGACCGCAAAGATCCTCAATCCCGACAAGGTGGTGCTGATCCCGGATCTGAAGGCCGGCTGCTCGCTCGCCGAGGCGATCACCGCCGCCGACGTGCGGCTGCTGCGCGCGCGCTTCCCCGGCGTGCCGGTCGTCACCTACGTCAACACCTCCGCCGAGGTGAAGGCGGAAAGCGACATCTGCTGCACCTCGTCGAACGCGGTCGAGGTGGTGGAGAGCCTGGGCGCCGAGCGGGTGATCTTCCTGCCCGACGAGTATCTCGCCAAGTACGTCGCCGGGCAGACCACGGTGAAGATCATCGCCTGGAAGGGCCACTGCGAGGTGCACGAGCGCTTCACCGCCGACGAGCTGCAGAGTTACCGCGCCAGCGATCCCGGCATCATGATCATCGCTCATCCGGAATGCCCGCCCGACGTGATCGAGACCGCGGACTTCACCGGCTCGACCGCCAAGATGATCGACTGGGTGCGCGAGCGCAAACCCAAGCGCGTCGTCATGGTCACCGAGTGCTCGATGGCCGACAACGTGCAGGCCGAATTGCCCGACATCGAGTTCGTGCGCCCCTGCAACCTGTGCCCGCACATGAAGCGCATCACCCTGCCGAAGATCCTCGACAGCCTCGTCTATCTCAAGGAGGAGGTCACGGTCGATCCGGCGATCGCCGCCCGGGCGCGCCGCGCGGTCGAGCGCATGGTGCATCTCAAATGCTGACGAAACGCGAACGTGGTGGTTCCCCCTCGAAGGCGGCCCGCGACGCGCGGGCTCCCTCTCCCCGGAGGGGAGAGGGTTGGGGTGAGGGGGTTACAGACCTATCGATAGCGCAGGAACCCCCTCACCCGACAATCCACGAGCAAGCTCGCGGATTGTCGACCTCTCCCCTCCGGGGAGAGGTAAAGAGCCTGCTCGCGCCCGACGCATTCATCTCGCCGCTTGAGATCGACGCGGCGGTCGAGCGCGCGCTCGCCGAGGATCTGGGCCGCGCCGGCGACGTGACGTCGGTCGCGGCCGTGCCGGCCGACGCCACCGCCCGCGCCGTGGTGGTGGCGCGCGCCACCGGCACCATCGCCGGGCTGCCGCTGGTCGCCGCCAGCCTGCGGCGCCTGGCGCCCGAGGTTGCGATCGCGGCAGAGGCCGGCGACGGCGCCACGGTCGAGGCGGGCACGGTGCTCCTGCGCGTTACCGGCCCGGCGCGCGCGATTCTGTCGGCCGAACGGGTGGCGCTCAATTTCCTCGGCCATCTCTCCGGCGTCGCCACCGCGACCGCCGCGTACGTCGCGCGCGTCGCCCACACCAAGGCGCGCATCTGCTGCACGCGCAAGACCACGCCGGGCCTGCGCGCGCTGGAAAAATACGCGATCCGCTGCGGCGGCGGCTTCAATCACCGCTTCGGGCTCGACGACGCGATCCTGATCAAGGACAACCACATCGCGGTCGCCGGCGGCATCGCCGCGGTGCTCGCGCGCGCCAAGGCGGTCGCCGGCCACCTGGTCAAGGTCGAGATCGAGGTCGAGACCCTCGACGAGCTGCGCGACGTGCTCACGGCGGGCGGCGCCGACGTGGTGCTGCTCGACAACATGGACGTTGCGACCATGCGCCGCGCGGTCGAGATCGTTGGCGGCAGGCTCGTCACCGAAGCCTCGGGCGGCGTGACGCTCGAAACCGTCGCGGCGATCGCCGAGACCGGGGTCGACTATATTTCCTCCGGCGCGCTCACCCACTCCTCGCCCAATCTCGACGTGGCGATGGATATCGAGATGTAAATGTAGGGTGGGTTAGGCGCGAAGCGCCGTAACCCACCATTTTATTTGTTTGGACGAAGCCGGTGGGTTACGGTCGCTACGCGACCTAACCCACCCTACAAGTTACATCTTCGCCGCCGCCTCGGCCGTGCTCTGCGCGCTGCCCCAGCTCGGCCGGTCGGCGCCGTCGCCCCAGTTTCTCGGGCGATAGAACGTGTGCACGCCCAGGCGGGCGAGCTTGCGCATGGTGCGCACCCATCGCGGGTGCACCCAGTAGGCGTGGTAGTGGGTGGCCTTGCCGATTTCCGGCAGCCAGATGGCGCCGTCCAAGGTGGCGGCGGAAATGCGCTTGGCGCGCGCGAACGCGTCCGGCTCGGTGATGCGGTCGGGGATACCGTCGCACGCGAAGGTGAACTGGCAGGCGAGATGGCGGTGGGCGTTCTGGTAGACGACGCCGCACACGTCGTGGGGATAATAGCCGGAGAACACGCGGTTCATCACCACCTGGGCGACCGCGATCTGCCCGCGCACCGGCTCGCCGCGCGCCTCGAAATAGACGGCGTTGGCGAGGCATTGCTCGGCCTTGACGCGCGACTTGCCGTCGAGGCCGAGCCGCTCGGCCGGACTCTTGGGCCGGCGGCCATCGCCGGTGACCTCGCCCTTGCCGGCGACGGTGACGCCCTCGCCGGTGCCGGCCTGGCCGTCGCGCGGATCGAGCGCCGAGCGCTTGATGTCGAGGTCGGCCGGCACCTGCGGCACCATCACCACCGGCTCCTCGCCCGGCGACCAGGGCTCGATGGCCGGCGGCAGCAGGCCGATCGGGCCGCGGCCGAAGAACAGGCGTGCGGTGCGCTGGGTCGGATCCGGATCGGCGGCCTCGTCCAGGATCGACAGGTCCGGCCGGTCGGTGTCGGGCCCGGCGGCCTCGTCCGGGCCGTCGTCGCGCGGCACCTGCGGGTAGAGCTCGAGCGAGAGCGAAACGTCGTATTCGGGAAACGGCACGAAGCGCACCGCCGCCTCGATCTCGTCGATCGCGGGTTCGCTCCGCTTGGGCGCGGCATCGCGGGCGATCGCCGCAAGGATATCCTGCTGCAGGTCGCGGGCGTCCTCCTCGGCCGGGGCCGCGTCGGGCGCCGCCGGCCGGGGCGCCGGTTGCGGCGCCGCGCGCGGCGCCAGCCGGTCGCCCTTGCCGGCGCGGTTGACGGCCGGGAACACCAGCGGCTCGCTCTCCACCGGCTCCGCCCGCGTGAGGCTTGCCGGGATGGCGCCGACGATGTCCGGATCGCCCGCGCCAAAGCTTGCGAGCTTGAGGCTTGCCGTCACCGGCAAGGCGGTGCCGACCGGCTGCGGCAGGGTGAAGATGCCGGCGTGCACGGTCTCGAGCGGCGAAGCGATGAGGTGCTGGTGCCAGTGCGCGGCGACCTGGGGCTGGCGGGCGATCAGCGCGCCGAGGTCGCCGTAGCCGGAGACCGTCGGCGTGACGACGTAGACGAGCGCGGCCAAGCCGAACGACGCCGCGACCGGGGCGGATCCGCTACGCAACGCAACCATGCAACGCCCATACCCGACGCGACGCGACACGACGCAACCATTGGCCCCGTTCCTTTCTGCCGGATTAACGTTGCCATGGCGTTAATGGGGGGTGCTGCAGGGTGGGCAAAGCCGCGGAACGCGGCGTGCCCACGCGTTCTTTGATTTGCGCGAAGCTGGACGCGCCTCCGCGTGGACACGGCGGCTTCGCCGCCTTTGCCCAGCCTACAGGCAGGGCATTCAGAGGTGGCCGTCACCAAACGAGAAGGCCCCGGGGGGTACCGGGGCCGCCCTGATCGCGGAAGTGAATAAGCCGAAGCTTCGGCGATCAGTATTGCGTCAGTACCGTGCGACCACCGGTCCGCCCCAGTCGAACCTGTAGTTCACGCCAACCTTGACGATCTGCTTCGTGTCGCTGACTGCAAAATTCTGGATCGGCTGCGGCAAAGGCGGCGGTGAGGTCGAGGGATAGGCGATATTGGTGGACCCG